>ENA-ORUU01000016-ORUU01000016.1-human-gut-metagenome-genome-assembly--contig:-NODE-16-length-214559-cov-11.6277_pt1 | contig 214559 bp, 195 predicted proteins | sample MGYA00242085_ERZ509221 | MGnify/ENA primary metagenome ERZ509221 (study PRJEB26280, sample SAMEA2338809) | human gut metagenome | biome: human gut; feature: human-associated habitat; material: faeces... | reverse complement strand
CAACCCGAATCTTTTTCGAGTCGACCTCGCCCTTGGAAAGCAAGACAACCGTCTCCACATGCTCGGTGAACGGAAACATGTCCACGCCCACGCCCTTCGCCACGCGGTAACCCTTCTTCTTAAAATACTTCAGGTCTCTGACCAGTGTCTCGGGATTGCAGGAGACGTAGACGATTCGCTCGGGGCCGATCCGGACTACGGAGCTCATGAATTCTTCGGTGCTGCCGCTTCTGGGAGGATCCATCAGGATGACATCTACTTTCGCGTCCTGTCCGGCCATCTCCACGAGGAATTTCCCGGCATCGTTCTGGTAGAACTGGATATTACGGATCTGGTTGGCTTTGGCGTTGCTGCGTGCATCCCGGACAGCATCGGCATTTAACTCCACACCGATGACCTTGCCGGCCTTGTCGCTGGCGATCATGCCGATGGTTCCGGTGCCGCAATAGGCATCCACCACAGTCTCTTTGCCGGTAAGCCCGGCATACTCCAGTGCCTTACCGTAGAGGATCTCGGTCTGTACCGGATTCACCTGATAGAAGGATCTGGGAGAAATACGGAACCTCTTTCCGCACAGTTCATCCTCAATGTATCCCTTGCCGTAGATCACATGCTCCTTATCTCCCAATACCATGCTGGTATTGCGGTTGTTGACATTGATGACCACGGTAGTAATCTCCGGGTGCAGTTTCAGCAGTGCCTTCACAAAATTATTCTTGGAGGGCAGGATCGGAGACGCCAGCACCAGTACCACCATGATCTGTCCGGTGACATGACCGGTGCGGATCAGCACATGGCGCAGCAATCCATATCCGGTATCCTCATTGTAGGGACGGATATGGAATGATTTCAACATTCCACGGATAGATACAATGATCTCATCCGCTTTTGCATTCTCGATCAGACAGCTGTCCACGGGAACGATCCGGTGGCTCTTCTGCTCATAAATCCCGGAAATGGCGTCGTGATAACGGTTCTCGCCGAATACCGCATGCACCTTGTTCCGGTAATGCTCCGGATGCTCCATGGGAATCACGCCCTCTATTTTGCAAAAGGGAGCCAACAGCTCCCCTAATTGCTTTTCTTTCTTTTTCAGTTGTTCCGCATAGGGCTGATTGATCCAGCTGCAACCACCGCACTTGTCGGCTACCGGGCAGAGACCACTCTTCTTTTTAACAGCCGTCTTTTCCCGGCCCTGTCCTACGGGCACCCGGTTTTCCTTGCCTGCCGTCACTTTAGTTTTTCTCGCCGCATTGATTTTTCCCGTCACTTTGGTCTTCCCCGTCCCATTCACAGTCCCGGACGTTCTTCTGTCATTTCTGTTATCGTTCTTCATCATCCCGCCTGACTTCATTTAATCGTCCAGTCTCCTCATCTCAGTGTAGGCTAATAATAACGGTCCCACACCCTTGGCATCGTCTTCTACGATGGGCTCTGACATATAGTATTCGAAGCTACCGTCACGGCGGCGGTTATCCTCCGGTCCCAGTCCTGCTACGAGGCAGATACCACCGAGGCTTAAATGGCCGTCCTTCTCCTTCAGATAGCGGTCACAGATACCCTGGAATGCCTTTAAGCCATAGGCTCTGTAAGACTCCGGTAAAAATCCGAGTCTTACACCCTTCAGCAGGGAGTAAGCCATGATCGCACTTCCACTGGTCTCTAAGTAGTTCGGCTCCCTGCCGCCCAATGCGGGAAGCTGGTACCACATACCGCTCTCATCCTGGAATTTTAACATGGAATCGATCAGATCCACGAATACCTTCTTCAGATTGTCATACTCTGCCTTATACTCTTCTCCCGGCTCACATTTGCTCAGGGTATCCAAAAGTGCCATGGAATACCAGCCCAGTGCTCTCAGCCAGAAATTCTGTGACAGGCCGGTCTCCTTGTCACACCAGAAGGCTTTCTTCGAAGCGTCATAACCGTGATAATATAATCCGGTCTCAGGGTCTCTCATGTATTTTACGACATTGGCAAACTGATGGAAAATGTCATCGTAGTGCTTCTTGTCATCGAATTTGGTCTCATACTCCATGTAAAAGGGCTGTCCCATATACATGCCGTCCAGCCATACCTGATTGGGGTAGATCTTCTTGTGCCAGAAGTTGCCCTCCTCGGTACGGGGCTGCGTCTGCACCTGACTATAGATCAGGTCGATCGCCTTGCGGTATTTTTCCTTGCCGTTTAAAGCATACAATGCGAACAGGGTCTTGCCCGCATTGACATTGTCAATATTATATTCTTCCACGGAATACTTCGTAATCGTACCGTCTTCCTGTACTCTGTGGTCAATAAATGCATCTGCAAATTCGTAATACTTTTTCTCTCCGGTAGCGCTGTAGATCTCCAAAAGTGCCAGGATCATGCAGCCATCAATATAATTCCAGCCGGCAGCTTTCCCCTCTCTCGCCTTCTCAATGTTCCATGCGGGAACATCCAGAGTGCTCTTCTCGATCAGTTCATCAATGTATTTCTCAAAAATAGGCAGTTGCATGTATTATTTTCCTCCATTTTCTGTATTCAGAGCATCATTCGCAAAATTGCCCCTGCGGTGCTTTCTTTTTGCTCAAATTTACGTTGCTCCGAATAGTTATCATTGTACACATTTCTCAATTTATAGTCAATAATTATAAAATACTATGCTCTTACCCAAACATCACTTTCTCGCTCTGGAATGCCCTCGTCAGTCCGAATACCAGCACTCCCGCCGCGCACAGATTTACGATCACCGTCACGATAATTTCTGCCGGCTGATAACTAAAGGAAAAAATGCCGTTCATGCACTGTACGCTGTTATATACCGGAATCAGATACCGGTACAGCGGAATCTCTTTTCCCTGACTGAGCATGGGGCTCAGTCCGATAAAGGTCACCACGATGGTAAAGGGAGAGACTGTCGTAGCCGCTTCTTTCACGCTTTTTGCAAAAGCGGAGGCCAGTGCGATCATGGATACCAGCACCATTACCGTAGACAGAATGATCAGAAGCAGCATCGCAAAATCCATAGGCGTATACACCGACGAATCCACCCCGGTCAGTTCCCCGCCCATCATTTTCGGCAGTGCCGCAAAGGTTCCGATAAAACTGGAACAGCCTGCCAGAAGTGCAATAATGCTTAAGGAAAATACTTTGCCAAGTGCCAGAGAGCTCCTCTTCATGGGAGTCACAAGCAAGGTTGCTATGGTGCCACGCTCCTTCTCCCCGGCGATGGATTCCGGTGCCACGGACATACATCCACTGTATAAAAACATCATAAGCAGCAGGGGCATCATCATCGAAAACATCTGTCCCGTAGTATCTTTGCTGGTGGCACAGTCGTAATACACAGAATCCCCGGCATTGATGTCTAACTTATTGGATATAGATGTCTCATATGCCTCCAAAATGTCCGACACTTCATTGTAAAAATGAGTGGATTCCGTCTCCGCGGAATTGTAATAGATTTCCACGTTGGGCGCCGGTTTTCCACTCTGCACCTGATAGTTTTCCACAGCCTGATCAAAATCCACCGGGAATACTACCAGTCCGTCTGCCTGTTTGTCCTGTATCTCCTGTCGCATCTGTGTCAGCTGCTCTCTGTCCGCAGGCTGCCAGTCTACCTTAAGCTCCCGCAGTTCTTCTCTTAACGACTCCGGCATATCCACCACATAAGCTTTCGCCACGTAAGCTTCTTCCGGAAGTATGGACTTCATCATGGCGCTTCCCAAAAAACTGTACACCACATAGATCATGATTCCAGGGAGCAAAAGTGTCGTGATTACCAGCCTTCTGTCTCCGAAAAATCTTGCCAGTTCTTTTTTCATTACCGTAATCGTATTATTTGTCATGGTTCTCGTCCTCCCCGTTCACCGCTTCATAGATTTCAAAAAAGCGATCCTCCAGGCTCTTATCACCGCAAAGCGTCCGCAGGTCCTCACAGGCTGCCATACGACCGTTAATAATAATTCCCACCCGGTCGCAGATCTTCTCCACCAGACTGAAAATGTGCGTTGATATGATAATGGTCTTCCCCTGCTCTTTCAGGTCCAGCAGAAAATCTGTCACCACTTTTGCCGTCAGAATATCCAGTCCATTGGTGGGTTCATCAAAAATGATGATCTCCGGATCCTGCACCAGTGAGATCACCAGGGATACCTTCTGCTTCATTCCCGTAGACAGATCCCTGACGCGCACCTGTGCAAACTCCTGAATGCCGAACCGTGCAAACAGCATGCATTTTCTGGCATCTCGTCTGTCTGTCGGAATACCGTACAATTCAGAGAAAAAGTCATACAGATAATCCGGGGTAAAAAAATCCTCCAGCTTCAGTTCACTGGTCAGGAAGCCGATCTTACGCCGTACCTCCTCCGGTTGTGTCACTACGCTGCTGCCGGATAACACCGCATCCCCGCTGTCCGGTCGGATCAGCGTTGCCAACATCCGAAGCGTTGTGGTCTTACCGGCACCGTTGGGTCCCAAAAGCCCAAACACTTCCCCTCTGTTTACGCAAAAGCTCACTTGATTCACGGCAATCTTCGTCTTCGCCGTGCTATGCTCCAGTTTCTGCTGTTTTGCCGACAGATGAAATGTCTTGCTGATTTCCTGTACCCGGATCAATTCTTCGCTGTCCCCTATCTTCCATTTTTTCTCTTCCATATACGCCATATCCTCCATGTCACTGTCTTCCCCGTCTTCCACTTTACTATCCACAGAGCATCCTGTTGTTCGTCAGATTGCAGGAATTCCCGCAATTCCCATTGCCACACATACCAGCCACAAGAGCAGAAGATGCGCAGGATAGAAAAAGTAAAAGAAATATTTATTCTGCCGCCCTCTCGTTCCGTTGTAGAACCAGATCAGAATAAAGGAAAGTGCTGCAAACATCTCCAGGCTGTCCATCAATAAAAAAATGATGACACCGGCCCACATCTGTGCTTTCTTCCGGTTACGGAACAGATAAAGTACAGTGATTGCCAAAATCCCCTTAAAATCATAATCCGTCTTAAGAACCAATGCCAGTACACATCCTGTCAGAATAATAACGGCATTCAGTCCCACGCGCAGAATCGTTTTTCCAACCGTTGTACCCGCAAAATGCTGTTCCACCAAATGAAGTCCCGCGATCACCAGCAGCCCCAATAACAATGTAAAAAATACATTCTGATATGCCGGATACCATGCCTTGCCGCTGAATGCCAGATCAAAGGGTACCTCCGAAATCAGTGCAAATAAAAACATCCTGCCCAGATACTTTTTCACATTGTGAGTCTTTTGGAATCCCTCTACCAGTAAAAAACAGTAAATCGGAAATGCAAGTCTGCCGATGATACGCATTGCCATGTAGATGCCGTACATTCCACCGTTCTGCCCCATCCAGGCAGTATAGGCCTCCTGATTCACCATAGCTTCATACAGCCCGTTTCGGATCAGCAGCCTGGTCATGATCACCGCCCCGATGTGATCGATCAACATAGTCACTACCGCGATATTTTTCAGCACTGCACTGTTGATTCCTCGTTTCCCCTGTATTGCCCCTGCCTGTATCACTTCTGTCTGCATCCTTATGCTCCATCCTTGTTTTGCTTGTATTATTTAATTAGTACAATAATGCATTTGTATTGATTTGTCAAGCATCTCCCAATCAAGCTTTGACAAAAATGTCCCCTGCTGACGCAGAGGACACACTTATTAACAATCTTTTTCATCCTACCTTATATCCGGTTCCCCATACCACTTTCAGGTATCTGGGCTCCTTGGGATTGCTCTCGATCTTCTCACGGATGTGGCGGATATGCACCGCAATCGTATTATCCGCTCCGATAGCCTGCATATGCCAGATAGACTCATAGATCTGGCTGATGGATAATACCTTTCCACGCTCCTGCACCAGCAGGCGTAAGATTTTATATTCAATGGGCGTCATCTTCACTTCACGGCCGTCTACCGTTACCGTACGGTTCCGGTCATTGATCTCCAGCCCATCCACGCGATAAATACTATCAATACTTTCACACAGATTGACCAGCTGTGTATACCGGCGAAGCTGTGATTTCACTCTGGCTAACAGCTCCAACGGATTATACCCCACCGTCACATAATCATCTGCACCGGCATTCAGCGCCATGATCTTGGCAGTCTCCGCATCCTGTGCGGAAATGATAATAACGGGGATCGTAGTCATATTACGAATGTCATGGATCATCTCAATGCCTTCTCCCCAGCCTCTGCCATCCAGTTCTACATCCAGCAGCAGAAGCTGGATCTCCTGTGCCCGCAGTAATTCTTGTAACTGTGCTCTCCCCGTCACTGCCACCATTTTTAAGCCTTCTCCTGCCAGAAGGGAACTCATTATCTCTATTACGCCTGTATTATTATTGTATACTGCCACCCTTTTTTCCATGACCTGCACCTTACACCTTTCGTATCGGATAAAGTCCCTCTGCCTTATCCACGTTTATCGTATCCTGTCAATGCATATTTTCTGCATGCTATTTATAAAATTTTTATAAACTATTCAGAGCCATGTAAATTTTGTCGGATATCCGTTGAATGCTTGCATGCATAAGGATATCTGACGAAATTTATAGGGCGAAGCATAGTTTAGTTATAGGCATCAAAATACCCTACAACTACATAGACGCAATTGTAGGGCAAAAAGTTGCAGTATTTTTATTTTTCAGGTGTAAAAAACTTCTTCCAGTACCAGTCCTTTGGCAGGTACCAGCGCTCCCGCCTTCGCTCTGTCTCCGGACTTCAGTATATCTGTCACACTCTCCGGTGTCCGGATTCCCTTTCCGACCTCGAGGAGGGTTCCCATGAGAATACGGATCATGTGATGCAAAAATCCATTTCCGGTAAATACAAACTCCACACGGTTCTCTATCCGTTCGATCCGGATCTCGTCGATCCGGCGGACGGTGGATTTCTTACTTTTCTTCGCAGAGGTAAATGCCTTGAAATCGTGCTCTCCAAGCAATAGCTCCGCAGCCTTTCGCATAGCATCCAAATCTAATTCTTCCGGTTCCTCTGTCGCATAGCGTCTCCAGAACACATCCGGGATCTGACTGTTGATGATGCGGTAACGGTAACGCTTCCCGGTGGCATTTAATCTGCTGTGGAATCTGGGTGCCGCCTCCGACACCTCCACCACGGCAATATCCTCCGGCAGATATCGGTTACAATATTCCAGGATCTCCTCTACACTCATGGCAGATTCCGTGTGGAAATTCGCCACCTGCCCCAGGGCATGCACCCCGGCATCGGTCCTGCCACTGGCAGAGATCTCTATGGGTTCACCACACATTTTAGTTAGCAGCGTCTCCATTTTCCCCTGGATCGTATTATCCGTGGAAGTCTGTTTCTGCCATCCCTGATATCTGGTTCCTTCATATTGCAGTCGTAGTCTGATATTTCTCATGATTTCTTTTCTTTCTGTTTTTTCGCAGAAGCTTCTTTTTGAGCTTCTTTTCGAGCTTCCTTTTGGGCTTCTTTTTGAGCCTCTTCCTCTGCTGCCTGTCTGGCCAGTTCCTCGCTCAGCCTCCGGTCTCTCTCCTGCATCTGCCGCACTTCGTCCATATCCTCCGGCTTCAGTCTGCGGAAATGATTGATCCCGGCTGTCAAAATCTTCACGCTGTCCTTGGTCGTCTGTAAAGCGCCCTCCTGATACATGGTAAGTGCGATCAGTCCGACCGGTACTGCCACGATCATTCCTACGACACCGCCCAGCTTATATCCTATGTACAGAAGGAACAGAGTCGGCAGAGGAGGCATTCCCACGGAATCTCCCACGATCTTCGGCTGGATCAGCTGACGCGCCAGTTGTCCGATGCCCCAGATGATCAGCAGTCCTATGGCCATTTTATAATCAGAGCTTAAAATCTTGATAATTGCCCAGGGGACCATGACGGTTCCGGTTCCAAAGAAAGGCAGGAAATCCAGAAATGCAATCCCCAGTGCGATCAACAACGCATAGTCTACCTGCAGAATGGCAAATCCGATGACTAATAGCAGATACATCCACACTTCGATCTTAAGCTGTGCCTTAAGATACCCGCCTACTGCTTTGACCAGTCCGCGCTTCAGCATATAATACCAGGACAGTACTTCCGCCGGTGTATGCTTACGGAACCATGTTGCCAGCTGGTCTCTCTCCGCTACGAAGAAATAGGAAGAAAGCAGTGCCATGATCAGTCCGATCAGGATCGAAGGAACCTGCTTGGCGAAATTGCCCACGGCATTGATCGTAGGGGTGCCGATCTTACCCAGAAGATCTCCCACATAGCTTCCGATCTGATTGATGACATCCATGATGCTTTGCTGTACATCCGCCGGAAAACGGTTATAGATAACGCTCAGGTTCTGTCCGATATCGGCAAAATCATTCTCCGCACTGTCCCAGATATCCGGCAGTGCACCGATCAGTCCCATGATCTCATCGACTAACTTCGCCCCTACCAGATAGAGGATCAATATCACCAGTGCGATGACCGCCACGATGACAAATGCACTTCCCGCTTTTCGCTTGATCTTTACCTTTTCCTCAAAAAACCTCACCAGGGGACTGGCGATCAACGCAATGATCCAGCCTGCCACAAACGGTGCAAAAAATACTAACAGCTTCGGCACCAGGAAAACGATCAACGTTAATATAATAAATGCCACACCCAGATTCACTAAGGCTTTACAATATTTCTTCATATGCTCTCACTCTCTCACGCATTCTGCTTTTACACTCATTCATCCTTCCTGCTGTCTATTCCTGTGCAGGATCTTCTGCCGCCAGCACTCCGTCCAGAATCTCATAGATTTCTTCTCTTCCCTGCTTGGTCTGTGCAGAGTACGGGATGATCTGTGTGTCCGCCCCCGCCTGTAAGGTGGTGCGGATCAGTTTTATCTGCTTTTGGATCTGGCTGCGGTTGATCTTGTCCAGTTTGGTGGCAATGATGATAGGATCGTAGCCGTTACGACGGATCCAGTCATACATGATCCGGTCATTCTCCGACGGTGCATGTCTGATATCGATCAGCAAAAACACCAGCTTTAACTGTTTGGATTTATGTAGATAATCTTCGATCATCTTACCCCACTGGGCTTTCACATTCTCATTTGCCTGGGCGTAACCGTAACCGGGGAGATCCACGAAGTAGATTTCATCGTTCACATTATAGTAATTGATGGTCTGGGTCTTACCGGGCTGGGCACTGGTTCTTGCCAGGGATTTCCGGTTCATCAGACCGTTGATCAGAGAGGATTTCCCCACATTACTTTTCCCAGCAAATGCCACCTCGGGATGGATATTTTCCGGAAGCTTACTGGTAATACCGCAGACCGTTTCCAGACTCACATTCTTTATGATCATAAAAATACCTTTTTCTTTCTGCTTTTTTGCACAAAACGCTGCCCTGTGTCACCACAAGGCAGCGCCCAGATTATTTTGCCTTTTTCAGAGAATCTTCGTGTATGGTGAGAGGCTCGCTCTCTCCATCCACAGCAGCCTTAGTGACTACGCATTCCTCGATGGTATCATCGGAAGGAATCTCATACATGGTATCCATCATTACGGATTCCATAATAGAACGCAATCCTCTGGCACCGGTCTTACGTTCCAGTGCTTTGTCTGCGATCGCCTCGATGGCATCCTGCTCAAAGTCTAACTTTACATGATCCATCTGGAACAGCTTCTGGTACTGCTTTACCAGGGCATTCTTCGGCTCCTGAAGGATACGGATCAGTGCTTCTCTGTCCAGTCCCCGTAAGGATACACAGATAGGCACACGTCCTACGAACTCGGGGATCAGACCGAACTTCACCAGATCATGAGGAGTTACCTCCTGTAACAGTTCACTGATGTCCTTGTCCTCTCTCTTCCCAAGCTCTGTGTTAAAACCGATGGACTTACGGTCCAGTCTGGACTCTACGATCTTCTCCAGTCCGTCGAAAGCACCGCCGCAGATAAACAGAATGTTGGTGGTATCGATCTGGATCAGTTCCTGATGAGGATGCTTTCTGCCACCCTGGGGAGGTACGCTTGCCACGGTACCCTCGATAATTTTCAGCAGTGCCTGCTGTACGCCCTCACCGGATACATCACGGGTAATGGAGACGTTTTCACTCTTCTTCGTGATCTTATCGATCTCGTCGATATATACGATACCGTACTGGGCACGTTCCACATCGTAGTCCGCCGCCTGGATCAGCTTCAACAGAATATTCTCTACATCTTCGCCTACATAACCGGCCTCAGTCAATGTGGTGGCATCTGCGATAGCAAACGGTACATTGATGATCTTCGCCAGTGTCTGCGCCAAGTAAGTCTTACCGGAACCGGTAGGTCCTACCATGATGATATTACTCTTCTGCAGCTCCACATCATTCAGATCCTTGGGAGCCGTTACTCTCTTGTAATGATTGTACACCGCAACGGAGAGGACCTTTTTCGCCTCCTCCTGTCCGATGACATATTCATCCAGGAAGTTCTTGATCTCCTTCGGTTTCAGAAGGTTGATATCCGGAGTCGCGGTCTCTTCCACTTCTTCGTCTTCCAGTTCCTCCTCCAGGATGTCAGCGCAGATATCTACGCACTCATCACAGATATATACCCCGGCAGGTCCTGCGATCAGCTTGCGGACCTGGCTCTGGGTCTTGTTACAAAATGAACATCTGATGTCATTTCCGGAATTTTTTCCTGCCATTACTACTATACTCCTGTTATTTTATCTCCTTCCGAAGACGCCGCTTTTGCGTCGTAGGAAACGCGAGCCAAATTTCAGATTTGGCTCTGCGATAAAAACTACTTTGTGCCGTATGCGGCACAAATAGCTGTGTAAAAAATATGCTATCAAGCATATTTTTTACACTATGCCTCGTGGAAGGTGATCACCTTATCGATCAGCCCGTATTCACAAGCTTCCTCAGCGCTCTTCCAGTTATCTCTCTCGGTGTCTGCGCAGATGGTCTCATAATCCTTGCCGGTGTTCTCAGCCAGCATACGGTTCAACTTCTCCTTGGTGCGGAGGATATGCTTGGCTGCAATCTCGATCTCGGTGGCCTGGCCCTGGGTACCGCCCAGAGGCTGATGGATCATGATCTCTGCATTAGGCAGTGCAAAACGCTTGCCCTTGGCACCACCTGCTAAAAGGAATGCTCCCATGCTGGCTGCCATACCGATACATACGGTGGATACATCACACTTGATGTATTTCATAGTATCGTAGATTGCCATGCCTGCGGTAACACTGCCGCCCGGGCTGTTGATATACAGATGGATATCCTTATCGGGATCCTCCGCTTCCAGGAACAGTAACTGTGCCACAATGATGCTGGCGGAAGTCTCATTCACTTCCTCACCCAGGAAAATGATCCTGTCCTTCAACAATCTGGAATAAATATCGTAAGACCGCTCACCTTTGCTGGTCTGTTCAATGACATAAGGTACTAAACTCATATTCTAAAACCTCCATTGCTTCTGATTAATACTACTATCGTATCCTACTTAGTAAGCTTTTTCAACGAGATTCCGAAGATTTAATAAAAATTTAGGAACTTTTAAATCTGAAAAAGAAAGCGGACCTGGCAGTCCGCTTTCTCTTCGTATCGTATCTTAAAGCACAGATTATGCTTCTTCCGGCTTCTCTTCTGCTGCCTTTTCCTTCTTGGTGGTCTTCTTGGCTGCAGCCTTTGCTTCCTTAGCGTTGTCTACGATGAAGTCAGCTGCCTTTCTTACGCAGAGATCTTCCTTCACCTGCTTAGCACCCTGCTCTCCCAGGAGTTCTTTTACCTTGTCAGCTTCCATCTGATAAGCCTCTGCCATGCTCTTGATCTCAGCTTCGAAATCTTCCTCAGTAGCTTCCATCTTCTCAGCTGCTGCTACAGCTTCCAGAACCAGACGGGACTGGATTCTCTTCAGCGCTTCGGGCTTCAGCTGCTCCATCATGGTCTGAGCGGTCAGACCGGTGAACTGCATATACTGCTCTAAAGTAAGACCCTGCGCCTGAATTCTCTGTGCAAAGTTCTCTAACATCTGTCTCTGCTGGGTCTCGATCATTGCATCGGGGATCTCCATCTTGGCATCTGCGATCACTGCATCCAGAACTGCCTCTTCCTTGGCAATCTTAGCTTCTTCTTCCTTCTTGGAAGTCAGCTTCTTCTGTACATCCTCTCTATACTCAGCCATAGTATCGAAATCAGATACTTCACTTGCGAACTCGTCATCCAGATCAGGAAGCTGCTTCTCCTTGATCTCCTTAACGGTGCACTTGAATACTGCAGGCTTGCCAGCCAGCTCAGCTGCATGATAATCCTCAGGGAAGGTTACATTTACTTCGGTCTCTTTATTTAATTCAGCACCGATCAGCCCCTCTTCAAATCCGGGGATGAAAGAGCCGGAGCCAATGGTCAGGGAATGATTCTCACCCTTGCCGCCTTCAAATGCAACACCGTCTACAAAACCTTCGAAATCGATAACGGTCATATCGCCGTCCTTAACAGCGCGGTCTTCTACATTGATGGTTCTCGCATTGCTCTCGCGCTCTCTGTTGATCTCAGCGTCAACCTCTTCATCGGTCACCTTAACTTCGATCTTGTCAACCTTCACACCCTTGTACTTGCCAAGAGTCACTTCAGGCTTCAGAGCAACCTCTGCGGTGAAGATGAAAGGCTTGCCAGCCTCTAACTGGGTCACATCGATCTTCGGAGAAGATACGATCTGCTCCTCACACTCTTCCAGAGCCTTATCGTAAGCATCGGGGATCAGAGCATTTGCTGCATCCTCATAGAATACTGACTTGCCGTACATCTGCTCGATCATCTTACGGGGAGCCTTGCCCTTACGGAAACCGGGAATACTGATCTTGTTCTTATTCTTCTGGTAAGCACCTTCGATTGCCTTCTCCAGTTCTTCAGCAGATACTTCGATGGTCAGCTTCGCCATGTTTTTCTCTAACTTTTCAACCTGTAAACTCATTATAACATTTCCTCCTTTATACCCTTGCGGGTCTGTATCCAGTCGCAATCATTTTGAAATTATAGCATAAGTCAGAGGAATTGACAACACTTTATTTCAGGGTTTTCTGCGTATCCGGGGCATAGAGGCATTTGGAACTGACTCCCGGGATCATTCCCAGCTTCCCGGACAGAGCACTGACCTTTTCCTGTGGGGCATCCATGACCACACTGATGATACTCATCTGCTTCTCATGATAAGGTATCCCCATTCTTCCGATAATATATTCTCCGTATTCATGCAAAAGTCCGTTGATCCGGCCTGCTGCCTCCTTATCCTCCACGATAATGCCTACCAGCGTCACTCTTGTGTTTCCCGTATCCTTTCCCATAATCCTTCTCCCTTCTGAACGTCCTCCGGCATATTCTCCCACGGTCTGATATGCGTGGCGATCATGATGATGCGTCCATTTGCATGCGTGCGGATGTATTCATATGCTTTCTCCCGGTTCTCTTCATCCAGCCCGGTGAAAGGCTCGTCCAGCAGAACACACTGTGCTCCTGCTTCCATTGCCCGCACCAGTGACACTCTCCGCTTCATGCCGCCGGACAATTCATGACAGGGCTGACCCAGTGCTTCCTCCGGCAGTAACCACGTAAGTGCCTTCCTCGCTTCCCTCGCATCTCCCATGACCATTTCCAGATTCTTCACCGCACTGTATTCTTCGCAGAGTCTGTCCTCCTGAAACTGCACGGAAAAAGCATCGATTCCCGACACTTCTCCCTCTTCCGGCCGTTCCAGCCCGCACAAGCACCTAAAAAAAGTCGTCTTGCCGCTGCCCGATGGTGTATCCAGAAAGTAAGGTTCTCCTCCGTGGAATTCCTGTTCCACATGCCGGAAGATCCAACGGTCATGATAACATTTTCCAAAATCTGCCACACATAAAGTGCGACGTTCTCTGCTGACATTTTTCTGCGGCATTGCCGGTCTCTTGCAGGCAGGCTCCCACCGGAAAAAATATTCCACACAACCGAAGACTATTTTCTCAAACAATACACTAAGCACAATGATCACTGCCGTCCAGGCAAACAGATCCGCCGTATCGAGGTAAATCTTCGCCAGATACAGTGCTCCGCCGATGGAATACAACGGCGTACCGATCACTTCCGCTGCCACTCCGGATTTCCAGCTCATTCCCAGGGATAATTGAAATGCGCTGAGCAGGAATGGCTTTAATGCCGGACGGTAAATATAGAAAAAGCGGGTGGCAAACGGCAGACGAAACACTTCTGCCATCTCTATCAGTTCTGCGTCCGCACTTTTTAAGCCTTCCAGTGTGTTCAGATAAATATTCGGAAACACCACGAAAAAGCAGACCGCCACCGCCAGCGGGGAAGCTCCCCACCAGATCAGTAAAAGCACCGCAAATACTGCAACCGGCACTGCCTTGCAGAATACCATGAACGGGCGCAGGATTTCCTCTGCCAGACGGTATCTGTAGCTTACCGCCGCTAACAACAGTCCCAAAAACGCTCCCAGCAAAAAGCCTGCGGCAATCCGCCACAGCGAGCCAAGGGCGCTACGCCAGAATTCCACCTGCCCCGCGAGAACGGTAAGCGCCCGCAATGCCTGCAGGGGTGTCACCACCAGCAGGAAATTATCCACACACACTGCCGTGATCTGCCATACCCCCAGCCAGAAGAGCAGGATCATAAATTTTTTAATGTATTTTTTATCCTTATTCTGCATCATAATAGAAATCAGATTCCGGAAGTCCGCCGCCGATAGACAGAGAATCCTGGTGGAACAGTACGTCAAGGTATCCGGACAGTGCCTGCTTCATGTCTGCCTTATCCATATAAGTAATGTTGCATCCTGGGATTGCTTTCTGTGCAATGGGCTCCTTTGCCACGATCTGTGCTTCCACTGCCAGCGCAGCACCGGTGGTGGGATCTGCATTGATGGCTTCGGCACTTGCCTTATGTTCTTCCATAAAAGATTTCACTGCATCCTCATGCTCTTCCAGGAATTCCTTGCGTACCACCGTGACACCTGTGACCATGCTGCTGCCGCTTACACCCTGTATCTTATTCCACTCTTCGTTTAAGTCAAAGATCACTTTCAGTGCATCATTCTGCATGCAGGCTGCAGTGACGAAGGGCTGGGGCAACAGTCCGATGGCTGTGGGATCCTCTGCCAGCACAGATGCCACCTCTGTTGCTTCGGATTTATATTCCAGTGTCACATCGTCCACAGACATGCCATTGGCAGTCAGCAGATATTGCAATACATAGTCCGGTGTGGTTCCCTTTCCGGTTAAATAAATGGTCTTACCCTTCAGATCCGTAAAATCCGCAAGGTCATTCTCTCCGGATACCATGTACAATACCCCCAGTGTATTGATGTCGATCACTTCCACACCGCCCTGTGTCTTATGATAGAGGATACTTGCCACATTGGCAGGTATCAGTGCGATATCCAGGTCACCTTTTACCATTAGCGGCAGGATCTCGTCCGCACCGGTAGCCATCTGAAACTCATAGGCATTAGAAGTCTCTCCTTTTTCTGCCTTGTCCATTAAAAATAAAAGTCCCAAAGATGTCGGGCCTTTTAAGGATGCCACACGCACTACTGTGTCATCCGCATCCGTATTTTCTGCTGTAGCTTCTGTACTTTCCATTACGGCTTCCGTACTCTCTGCAGGCTGTGTACTCTCTGTCATCAGACTTTCTGCTGCGCTCCCGCTGTTTCTTGTCTGTCCACATCCGGTAAGACCGCTGCATAACAGTCCAAGTGTCAGTACCAGCGCCAGCGTTTTTGTGATTCCTGTTTTCTTTTTCATTGTTTTGTCGCCTTTCTCTTCTCAGCCCCGTGCTTCGGAGTCAGTCATTTCTGTGGGATTCCGGTCAGTGGATCCGATGCCGCGCTTTCCAGTCTCCGTTTGTTCTGTTGCTTTTTGATTATAACATAAAATGAAAAACTTACCAGCATGAAAAAACAGCCGGTGCTCATACTAATACCAAGATAAGTGATCACAAACAACGCTTATCTGAAACACAAAAACAATTCCAAACGGAGGTGAACGAAATGGCAAGTAAAACCAATAGAGTAGAAGTTCCCGCGGCTAAGGCAGCAATGGACCGTTTCAAGACTGAGGTTGCATCTGAGCTGGGTGTTAATCTGAAAGAGGGTTACAACGGCGACCTTACTTCTAAGGAAGCAGGAAGCATCGGCGGCGAAATGGTTCGTCGTATGATCAAGAAGCAGGAAGAGCAGATGAAATAAGCTCTGCCGGAATCCTCGGAATCGACAGGAACAAAAAAGAAGCTGTACAGAGAATCCCTCTGTACAGCTTCTTACTGTGTCAGGATCTTTGGTTAACTACGCGCTTCTCTGTGCTCCGCACTCTCGAACCGCTACATCCATTCGCATTCCGGGCTATCGCCCTACTTGCTCATGTCTGTTTGATTGTCTAATAGATATGTGGTCTCGCCTGCAAGCAGTCATCCCACATATCTATTGACAATCTATTCACCAAAGACTGCTCTGTAATCTGCCTGGAACTTGGCAATACCGGCATCAGTCAGAGGATGTTTTACCATCTGCTCTATAACCGCGTAGGGAACGGTTGCAATGTCAGCACCGGCCAGAGCGCAGTCGGTCACATGAATGGGATTACGCACGCTTGCTGCGATGATCTGGGTATCCAGGTCGGTTACCGCGAAAATATCAGCGATATCACGGATCAGGTCTACCCCTCTTGTGCTGATGTCATCCAGTCTTCCCAGGAAAGGAGATACATAAGTTGCGCCGGCGCGTGCAGCCAACAACGCCTGGTTTGCTGAAAAGATCAGTGTCACATTGGTCTTTATCCCTTCGGAGCTTAATACTTTACATGCCTTCAGACCTTCTACCGTCATAGGAATCTTGACTACCATATTGGGATGGATGGCTGCGATCTCTCTGCCTTCCTTGATCATGCCTTCCGCATCTACGGTGGTTGCTTTCACCTCACCACTGATGGGTCCATCTACGATGGATGCAATCTCTTTGATCACTTCTACAAAATCTCTGCCCTCTTTGGCGATCAGAGAGGGATTGGTCGTTACTCCGCAAATAACCCCCATGTCATTTGCTTTCTTAATGTCTTCTACTTTTGCAGTGTCAATAAAAAAACGCATAACTCTTCTCCTTTTTGCTATGTAAATTTAATTGATCCGGTCCCGAAAGTGATCTGTGACCTCTAGTTACAGTATACTCATTCCGTCTGGAAACAGCAAGTAGTTTTTTATAAATTTTATTGATTGTGTTCGAGCACGGTGTGTACAACTACGGGCAGTACAACTTACGGATATAATAAAAATCAGACTCTTTGAATACCTGTCTGCGCACCCTCCCGGATGCATTCATCACGGAGAGCAGACGACGGAAGGTTTTCATATCCGGAATACGTCTCTGTCGCTCTGTATGAGTCGCCATCCGGCTTATTCTGCGAAGCCATTTTTCCTGCCTGTTGTGTTTCCCGTTTTTCTCTCCCAGCATGACCTCCAACAATTTTCCCATGGCATACACATCGCTTTCCTCCCCGGGTATCTCCCCCTGTCGGAACTGTTCCGGCGCACTGTAGGAATAATTGCCTGCTCCCGACCATTTTTCTTCTCTGTTCCACAGGCATCCCAGATCCAGGATCCCCACTCTGCCGTTGACACGGATCCGGATATTTTCCGGCTTCAGATCCCGGTAGAGAAATGGATGCTGCCGCTCATGAAGATATTGTATGCCTTCCGCGATCTGATCCGCGATCCACGCAGCATGTCCGGGAGTAAGTCTGCCTCTTCTCTCCAGCATTTTCCGCAGATCCATGCCATCCCAGAATTCCATGATAAGATAGCCCTTTCCTCCTTCCGTCCAATGTTCCACATACCCGGGGAATAACGGATGTCTGATCTCCTGCCAGTTCTCACATTCCCTCTGCCATTGTTCTGTGACATCGGACACTCTGCAGGCCCGGAATTCTCCGCTACTGTCTGTCACACGATAGACTTGGGAAAAGCTGCCTTCTCCCACCGGTACGGGACTGTGATATCCATGCCAGGCCAAAATCCTCTCCATTTCTATTCCGTTTGTACCGTTTCGTTGCTCTGTTTCCCTTTGCTCCATATAGCTTCTCCCTTTACCGGCAGAATCCATACCGCTCCCATATGTCTTCCGCCCCACTGCTCTGCCTTCCGACCCAGCTCTGCCAGCCGTCTCTCTGCCCGCTCCGCTCTGTCCGACAGTAGATCGCTCCCCACGCTTTCCGGTCTCAGGCAGCCTGCCAGTTCCTCTTCACAGTAATTCAGGAATCCATGATCCGTCAGCAAAATTGCTGTTCCTGCTTCGACTTCCCCCACCATGCACTGATCCTTCCAGACTTTCCACCCGGTTCTCCCAAACCTCTTGAAAAATCCGCAGAGATTCATCCTGCCGTGGTCAAACAGAAGCACTCTGCTGTCCACACACAGTACTCCCGCATAATTGCTGTTTTTGTCTACTGCCGCAAGCTGTTTCGACCATTTTTCTCTTATCCTTTCTTCCGTGTACGATTTCCAGATATCCCTCCCCTGCAATTCCTCTTCTATTTTGTTCTGCAGATTCATCAGCAGTTCCCTGTTGTCGGAAATACAGGCATATACCACAGAGGCTTTCCTGCGACGGTATTTTCGTTGTTGCAATGACAGAAATATATTTGGGACCGTCTCCTTTTGCCAATAGCAGGCCGTAACATGCTCCATACGCACTTCTCCCTTCTATCCTATCTATCCTAAACACAGATACATATATTCTTTTCATTCTTCAGGGTTTATTTGCCGACCGGCATGAAAATGATATCAGAATCGCGTCTTCCGCGAACGTAAAAAGAGCATACCATGCGGTATGCTCTTTGTCAACGGATAATAAGATATCCCGGATACTCTATCCGAAAATATTTACCAGATCGTTAAATAACAGGAACACCATCAGCACCATAAAAAACACGAGTCCGATGAAGTGTACCATGCCCTCTTTTTCCGGGGGCACCGGTTTGTGCGTAATGGCTTCCCAGATCAGGAATACCAGTCTGCCGCCGTCCAATGCAGGAATCGGCAGGAGATTCAGGATCCCCAGATTCACCGTAAGCATCAGGGTGATATTCAACATATTCACCAATACATTCTGCCAGCCGTAGTCTTTTGTACTTTCGTAGGTTTTTCCCACGACGTTCACGGCAATCCCGACCGGTCCTGCCACATCCTGTCTGGATACCTGCCCCTGCACCAGCATCGCCAGGCTCTTCCAGGTCATCGTCACACAATAACGCATCTCATACCAGGAGTAACGGAAGCAGTCCAGTCCGGACAGCTGTACAAAATCCGCGTTACTGATGCCGATCATATAACGTCCTGCACTCTCATCATACTTAGGAGTCAGGGTTGTAGTTCCTTTTACTCCGTCACGCTCATACTGTACCGTGACATTCCCGCCCCGGTAGGTCAGCGTAAACAGCTGTATTTCTTCATACAGATGAATCTTACTGCCATTCAGAGAGAGAATTCTGTCTCCGGGCTGCAGTCCGGCTTCCTGCGCCGCACCGCCATCCACGATCTCCGTCGCCACGGGATCACGGATCACGATCAGATTCACCATAATAAAAGCAATGATAAATCCAAGGATGAAATTAAATACCGGTCCCGCCAGGACAGTGGAGATCCGCGCCCATACATTGGCATTTAAAAACGATCCGCTGTGGTCTTCCCCGTCTTCTTTTTCATTCAGTCCATCTTCGCCTTCAAACATACAGGCTCCACCGATGGGAAGCAGCTTCAGGGAATATTTGGTGTCTCCTTTTTGAAAAGAAAACAGATTCGGACCCATGCCCACGGAAAATTCTATCACATGAATTCCATTGGCTTTCGCCAGCAGAAAATGTCCGAATTCATGTGAGATGACCACCACCCCGAAGATCAATACAAACAAGATCAATGTAACCATTTATTGCCTCTCATATCATGCTTCTATTTTAGGATCAGAATCCCTTGCCGTCGATATAACTGTAAACAGATGCTTCTGTCTCCAGGATTTCCTCCACATTCGGGTTCTCGATCACCTTATGCTGCTCCATGGCTTCCTGAATCAACTCCGGGATCTGAAGATAAGCGATCTTGCGATCTAAGAACAGTCCTACTGCTTTCTCGTTGGCTGCGTTGTACACCGTAGGCATACTGCCGCCGATGCGTTGTGCATCATAAGCAAGCTTCAATCCGTAGAACGTCTCCATATCCGGCTTCTCGAATGTCACCTGTGCCAGTTCATAGAAATCCAGCCGTCTGCCCGCCATCGGACGACGATCCGGATAGAACAGCGCATACTGGATCGGGAGTTTCATATCCGGAGTTCCCAGCTGTGCAATTACCGCACCGTCCACATATTGTACGGCGGAATGAATAATACTTTGGGGATGCACAATGACCTGGATCTGATCCAGATCCACACCAAACAGCCATTTTGCTTCCATGACTTCCAGTCCTTTATTTACCAGCGTGGAAGAATCTATCGTAATCTTCCGTCCCATGGACCAGTTAGGATGCTTTAATGCATCCTCCACCTGAATATTCTGCAGCTGTTCTCTTGTCTTTCCTCGGAAGGGTCCACCGGATGCAGTCAGCAGAATTTTCTCGATCCTGCCCTTCGGTTCTCCGTTCAGTGACTGGAAAATAGCACTGTGTTCACTGTCCACCGGCAGGATCTTCACACCCATCTTAGCCGCCAACGGCATAATGATGTGTCCGGCAGTCACCAGAGTCTCTTTATTTGCAAGAGCAATATCCTTTCCTGCCTCAATGGCCGCGATCGTAGGTCTGATACCAATCATGCCCACAATGGCCGTCACTAATACCTGTGCTTCGGGCATCACTGCGATCTCCAGCAGTCCGTCCATTCCGGTCACGACCTTCACAGGAAGATCCGCAACACGGCTGCGCAGATCCGCTGCCGCCTCCTCGCTCCACATACCTGCGATCAACGGATGGAATTCTCGGATCTGCTGCTCCATCTGTTCTACACTTTTTCCTGCTGCCAGTGCTACCACCTGCAGCTCCGGATTATTCCTCACGACTTCCAGAGTCTGGGTTCCGATCGAACCGGTAGACCCCAGAATTGCTATCTTTTTCATGTATTTTCGCTCCTCTATCTGAGTCCCATCAGCAAAATGGTAAGGAAATAGGTCATCGGTGCTGTCACCGTCATACTGTCAAAACGATCCATAATCCCACCATGTCCGGGAATCAGTTTCCCATAATCTTTAATATTATGGTTCCTCTTGATGGCAGAGGCCGCCAGATCTCCCACCATGCTCATCACTGCACCTGCGGCGCAGATAAAGGCAATGATCCATGTAATTGTCCGGTCCGGGAATGCCGTCTCAACAAAAAAATGTGCATACAGTCCACCGATCAGTGCTGCCCCGACGACACCGCCGATACAGCCTTCCAAGGACTTATGAGGACTTAATTCCGGGAAAATATGCTTCTTCCCGATCAGCTTTCCGACGACATAGGCACAAGTATCGCATCCCCAGGAACTGATCAGGATCAGCCATACCAGATAGATTCCGGTCTCACACTCGCGGGTGAGATAGACAAAGGACAACAGCACCGGTGCATACAGGAAGGAAAATACCGCTGCCATGACCTGACTTGCCTCGTATTTCGGAAACAATGCCACATAACAGAACATTTCTGCCATGAACAGGCCCACGATACACATGAGCAGTAATGTATGATCCCTGGTAAAAAACAGTGTTGCGTAATATGCCGTCACGCCCACAAAGCCGATCCACTCCAGTGCATTAAAATTTTTTTCATCCGTTGCACATCTTAATGCCTTGGTAAGCTCTCTGTATGCAATCAGAGAAATAAGCCACAGCGGCACTGCTAAAAATATATTGCCGAAGCTGAACGTAGCCAGTGCAATGACAAGCAATACAATGCCACTGAGCAAACGGGTCCAAAACATAAGCTATTCCTCCTTCAGGCCGCCATATCTTCTGTCTCTATGATTATATGCTTCCACAGCCTTCATCAATTCTTCTTTTGTAAAATCCGGCCAGGGAACCGGAGTAAAGTAAAATTCCGTATAAGCCAGCTGCCACAGCAGGAAATTGGAGATTCTCTGCTCATTGCAGGTACGGATCAACAGATCCGGATCCGGTATCCCAGCGGTATCCAGATAATCTTCCAGCATATCCGCCGTGATGGCTTCCGGTGATACTTCCCCGCTTTGTACCTTTGCGGACAGTTTTTTTACCGCACGGATGATCTCATCCCTGCCACCGTAGTTGATGGCAATCTGGAAATGCAGACCGTCATTGTTCTTCGTAGCTTCTTCCAATTCCGCGATGCGGGTCTGAATGTCCTGATCCAGTCTGGTCTTATCTCCCAGAACTCTGACGCACATACGATTTTTTTCGGCAGTCTTCAGACAGGTTTTCATATAATTGCGCAACAATTTCATCAGCGCATCCACTTCGTCCTGCGGCCGGTTCCAGTTCTCTGTGGAAAAAGCATATACCGTGAGATACTGAATCCCCATACGGTACGCCTCCTCACAGATCACTTCTACCGTTTTGGCCCCCTGCACATGACCGTAGTTGCGGGGCATTCCTTTTGCCTTGGCCCAACGGCCGTTACCGTCCAGAATAATCGCTACATGGTTCGGAATTTTCAAATTTTCTTCCATAATTTCAAACCTTCTTAAATCCTTAAACTGTCATGATTTCCTTGGACTTGCTGTCGATCAGGGCATCAATATCTTTTACATATTTGTCGGTAAGCTTCTGAAGCTCCTCCTCCAGACCTTTGATCTCGTCCTCAGACACTTCTGTCTTTGCCAGCTTCTTGAAAGCATCGTTACCGTCTCTTCTGATGTTACGGATGGCTACTTTGCCTTCTTCCCCCTTCTTCTTTACTTCCTTGACCAAGTCTTTTCTGCGCTCCTCGGTAAGCTCCGGGAATACGAGACGGATCACGCTACCATCATTGGAAGGATTGATACCGATATCGGAGGTCATGATCGCTTTTTCGATCTCCTTGATCAGAGACTTCTCCCAGGGAGCGATCTGGATGATACGTGCCTCGGGAACAGTTACGTTACCTACCTGCTGAATAGGGGTGGGAGTTCCGTAGTAGTCTACTCTCAGCTTATCCAGTACGTGAGGGTTCGCACGTCCCGCACGAATGGCAGCGAAATCTGCCTCTAAGAATTCAAATGCCTTCTGCATTTTATCACTATATACCTGTACTCTTGCGTCCATAATTTCCTCTCTTCTGCGCTCTGCGCCTTTCTATTATTTTGATTTTATACAGTTACTTTCGTTCCGTTGAACTTACCCTTCAGGGTATTCACAATGCTGTTTTCCTCATTCAGGCCGAATACCCACATGGGCATCTTGTTATCTCTGGCCAGAATGGATGCGGTCATATCCACTACCTGAAGGTTCTTCGCAATGACTTCATCAATGGATACTTCATCGTATTTTTTCGCCGTAGGATCCTTGGCGGGATCTGCATTGTATACACCGTCGATTGCCTTTGCCAGCAGAATTACATCTGCCTCTACCTCAATGGCACGCAGGACAACTCCGGTATCGGTGGAAAAATAGGGATGTCCCGTACCACCTGCGAAGAACACTACCATGCCCTTTGCAAAATATTTGTTGGCTCTGTCCTTAGAGAACAGCTTGGTAAAGGAGCCGCACTCGAACGGAGTCAGGATATTGGTCATCATGCCTACCGAGCGGAAAATCTCCGAGACATAAATACAGTTCATGATCGTGGCCAGCATACCGATCTGGTCAGCCTTTGTGCGGTCGATATTCTCACTGGAACGTCCTCTCCAGAAATTACCGCCGCCGATGACAATACCGACCTGGATGCCGTCATCTACCAGTTCCTTTACCTGCAGTGCCACCTTTCTGACGGTCTCCTCGTCGAATCCGGTCTTTTTCTCTCCTGCCAGTGCTTCACCACTGAGTTTCAGTAATATTCTCTTCATGATCGTATGCTCCTTATTTTGTTTTCTTTTTCTCAGGCTTATAATCGTCGAAGAAAGAAGTCGGGCTGACTTCCGCATAGCACTGTGAGCACATACCTTCGATCACCGCACCATTGTTGATCTGTACGGACTTAGACTTAATATTTCCCATTACGATAGCGGAAGAATCCAAAATGACAGGTCCCTGTATATCGATGTCACCTTTTACTGCACCTGCGATGGCTGCGCTGGTAGCGGTAATGTTGCCGATGACAACAGTGCTTGCTCCGATCTTCACGGAGCCCTCGCTCATGATCTCGCCGTTGATCTTCGCGCCTTCTGCAAAAATCTCAGCTGCCTTGGAATTACCATTGATATATCCGGTAATGTTCAGTTTGCCCAGAATATCAATGTTTCCATTAATTGTGCCTACCAGATCCATAGATCCTTCGGAACTTACATCTCCGGTGATCACCATGCCGGCAGTAATAATTGCGTTTTCATCTGATGCGGTCTTTACGTCCATTCTCTTCTCTGCTCCTTTGTTTTCCTCTCTATGTTCCTGTTCCAGAACACTTCCTACGGTCATATCGTTCTGAAGCACATGATCCAGATCCAGCGCTGCTTCTTCCGCAGACTGTTCCGGTGTCTCTTCTGCTTCCTCCACAGGCTTTTCTTCTGCATTTGCCTGCGGGATCTCAATAGAATCCAGATTCTTCAGCATCTCTTCCAACGCTGCATTATCCTTTGTTGCATCTGTGGGCTGCTCTGTCTGCACTTTTTCTGTCGTTTCCGGCATATTCTTAACCGGTTGCTCTTTAGTCTCTGCGACGTCTCCCTGATTCAGATCTTCTTCCGGCATCAGTTCATTCACCGCCTGTGACAGATCTTCCTTCAAATCTGAGAAAAATCCCATGATTATGTACCTCCGTTTATCTCTTGTTCTATTATAAATATTTTCTATAATATAATGCAATTCTCCGGTTCCCTGAACTTTCAAAATTGCAATTATTCCACATGATGTACCGGCCTGGTATTCTCCGTGATCGGCAAGATCACCGTATCCGGTCTGGCCAGAATATTTTCTATGATATCCGGTAATGCTTCCACCGTAGTCGGTTTCTCCGCAGAGTCATGCAGCAATATGATCGATGTATCTCTGGTATCGATATCCTCTGTACAATTCTCCAACAAGGTATCGATAGACAGATTCCTGCTTCCGCCATCTCCGGAGGACACATTCCAGTCAAAATATTCCACGCCCTGACTGTCCAGATAATCAATAAATTCATGCATATCAATATTGCTGACCGTATTGGAGCTGCCCCCAGGGAAACGATAATAGACGCTTTCCACACCGGTCGCCTGGTAGATGTCGTCTCTGATCCGTGCGAAATCTTCTGTGAAACTATCCAGCGATTCATAGAGTTCTTTATACTTGTGGCTGTAAGAATGCATTCCCAGGGTATGACCATCCTCCACGATCCGCTGCAAAGCCGCCTCCGCTTCAGAGCCATCCTTTCCCACCACAAAAAAAGTAGCTTTCACATGATACCGGTCCAAAATATCCAGTATCTCATCGGTATAAATACTGGGACCGTCATCAAATGTCAGATAAACCTTGTGAATCATCTCCTGTCCTGGATCACTCTCCGGCGTATGCTCCGACACTTCACCGGAAGTTACTTCTTCCTGTGTTTGGACACCTTGCTGTATTGCAGTCTCTGACTGTAGCTGCTGCAACAGGGTCTGCCGTTCCCGGTCCCTGGCATCCAGTTCCTCCAGGCGCTGTTCCAGATCCCGCAAAGTCCCATTGATCGCATGCAGTCTGCAGATCAGATAGACACAGCACAGGATGGGAATCAACAGTCCTACGATCACAATGCCTATGATCATCTTCTTCAACCGCTGTACTCTTCTCCGCCGATCATCCGGCGCTGTCTGTTGGAGTTCTCTTGCCATAAATATTTCTACGTCTCTCTTCCTATTTCGAAATCTTTCCTTCCATCAGACAAGACTTCTGTAACAGTATAGCATATTCCACTTTTTTGGGAAAGAGATTTATGTAAAACTTTAAAAGCCGCGGCGGATATTCCTATCCCCGCAGCTTTTACCTCTATATTTCGATATTCCGTAATGATATTCCCCTCTGTGAATGAGTATTTCCTGTATGCCCGGGTTTTCTACCCTATTTCCTGCATTTTTCGCTCCGGATAATGCCCCATAATGAAATGTTGGAAAAAGAGCGCCGGAAGGTGATGGCTTCGAAACCGATACCATATCTCCTCCGGTACATTATCGAACTGGCAGATCTGACCGTCACTTGCGAACTCCATCTCCAGCACCTGTCGTTGTGCATCGTACCCTGCGGATCTGATCATCGGATTAGCCAATATGTACCTTCTCATTGTCTTTTGTTCTCGCTTTCTGTTTCTGCTTTTGTCATCCCTGACAGAAATGTCCTTTACTATAATGCGTTCAGCTATATCTTTTCCCTGAAAGAGTTCCCCCTTTATACTTTCACGTTAAGATTTTGTCCCACCCACTATGACAATCGCAGATTATTTTATTTTTCCCTTCGTTTTACCCTTATGCAGGTCTTAGCATACTTTCTGAATACGTGTGCTGTATCCCACGCCCTCTATTACGGCCTGCAGATAACGTTTTTTCTACTGTCCGCAGCCCATACAATATTTAGTTTTGATCCAGTGTAGCAATATAAAAGTTTCGTTTATGGATAGTTAGTAGGTAAACTTAAATGCTCCCGTGTCGTTCACAACTTCTTCGTAGCCGTCCACGTCTGCATAATGCGTACAGATAACCCGGTAGGTTCTGTCCTTGATGGCGTCAGGATATTTTAAATCAGCTCCGAAGCTTGAACAATCATAGAATTCTGTACCATCGGAAGCAAGTACTGTTTTCCAACCATACCACATTTTTTGCTGCACCTTAATATCCTTTACTCCTATCACAGATGCTATACCCATACTGGCTGTAGTAAAGGACATGCATAATCCCTCATCCATTTTAAACGCCATAATGATTTCGCAATCAAGCAGCGTTGTTATAGGCTGCACATCCGAAATACCATATTCTGGATTCATATTTGCTACAGCTACCTTGATGATAGTATTCTCATTGCTATACGCTTCCTCTGCATGCGCTTCCTGTGCCGGCACACTAAAAGCAAAAATCAGTGCCAATACCAAAGCAACTATTTTTCCACTCTTTTGTTTTCTTTTTCTCACTCGTGTTTTCCTTTCCTTCATAAGATTTTTTGCTACACTTTTAGAGGCTCAAATTGTCCCTCTATATAGTACATGTGATTTCTTCTTCAAATCTTACAAAAAAATTTTCTTTTTTTGAAAAAGAGTTGATTGCATTAGTAACTTCTACTGCCACGCTTCAGAAAAAGAATTGCACGACTAACTTCTGCTTTGCCCTGTTTCTCTCCATTTTCAGGTTGTTTTTCATCCCTTTCTGACCTATAATAGTTAAAAATGAATGGATTTTAGGGTACACTAAAGGAAGCCTCCAAAAGTCTTTTGCACGAGTAACTTCTGGTTGCCATCAACTGTTTATTCTTTTCTGTATCCTCCTGCCTGTTTTATTTATTTCAATAGTTCAGGCTTCAGACAGATTTCATCGGGTGGGATGATCTCCAGTCCAAGCTTTTCCATTACATTTTTGTCAAATGACTTCAGGGCCTTCTTCATGGGTGTCGAACCATGAAGTTTAGGCCTTGTTGTATTATTGATGTGATTTACCATACGTAACACCTGCTCCTGGTTCAATCCATCAAACGAACTTCCCTTTGGCAGTACATATCTTATGTACTCATGATTCTTTTCCAGTTCTCCCTTTTGCTCAGAATGTCTCGATTCACAATAAAACACTCTGGTACGCTTCTTTCCGTCATGTCCTTTTTCAAACAACTCCGGATCTGCAAACTCACATCCATTATCTGGCAGTATTACAGGAAACAGTTCCCGAAACATTTCACTTCCCAACGTCTCTTCCAACCAGTCAAAAGTAGCTACGGTATTCTTCATTTCTTTGGTTTCAATCAGAAATGCCAGCATCAGATTGTTTTCCGGCCATAACAGCGTATGAAGTAATTTCCCGCCTTTATTTCCTTCCACTGTGTCCATCTGTACCACTCGTATGCCTTCGTTTTTCGCAATAAAATCAAGATAGTCTGAATAATGATGTCCTTCTTTTTTACGATAACTGATTTTTGGAGTTGGAACGCTTCTCACTCTTTTTCGATATCTTACTGTTCTCCGCATATCCAGATTTCTTGCGGTCAGATAGCCGGCACTGATATACTTATAAAGCGTTCGTTCCCCACAGGGAATCTCTTCTGCATGATGCGCCAGGATATGTGCCAGGGGCTGTCCTTTCCTGATCAGCGGGCTCACAAGACTGTCCAATGCTGCCAGTTCATCTCTGGTCATGTCTATTCCCTGTCTGGATTTCCTAAGCGTTTCACAGTACTCCTTATGGGCATAATCAGCGTTATACAGGTACTTATCAAACAGACAGCGGATGGACTTGGGGCAGTTATTGCACACATAAGGCGCCTTGTGTTCTATTGGGCATGGTGCATCCACAAAGTCAGGACACAGCTTATTACAGCTGATACACTCCCGGCATGGAATTCTGCACTTATGTCCCTTCTTCTTTTTACACACATCCCAACGCCTGCAGCTATTTCGGTATTTACACCGGTTGGGACTTGCATGAAGTATGCCATCCCTGTTTCGCAACTTATGATAACGATGCCTGCGTATTTCCTTGGAAACCGTATCAGGTGAACAGCCTATAATGTATGCAATCTCTTTAAAGGTACGATGTTCTTTCAATCCCTTCTGAATTTCATGCCTGTCATCCCAAGTTAAATGTGTCCCCTTTTTCCTTTCTTCTTTCGGCATAGGACCTCCTTCTGCAGGAGGATACCTATTCAGTATACCATTGCATGACTAACTTATGGTTTCTATACCCAAATCAGATTTTTAAAATTCATTCAACGTTTTTTGAAAAAGTTTTTTGAAAAAATTTTGAAAAAAGTTTGAAAAAAGTTTTTTTGAAAAAAAGTTGAAAAAAGTTTTAAAAAAGAGATTGAGCTTTTTCGCCCAACCTCTTATCACTGTTTTCAATAGTTATCCGCTACTGCCTCCTGGTATTTGACTGCAATTTCTTTCAGAAATTCCTTATCATTTATTCCTGCAACTGCATATTTTTCATTTCCATAATAAAAATAAACGATATAGCTTTGATTTCCATTATCCTCCTGCTTGCTGAAAACCTCCAGATCAATACCATCATTTTCAAGTTTCTCACAAAATACATACCCAGGATAGGTTTCTTTCACGCGTAAAATTTCTTGTGGATATATTTTAATTCTAAAATACAATATTTCGTTCTTTTCCCTAATAAAGAACTCATTTATTGTGTCTGATTCATCCGTCTCAATAGTTTCTATCCGGCTCATACTATACCCATCATTGAATGAACACATAATTTCATATGGTACATTAACATACTCTCTATATATTTCCGGAACATCCTCTATCCTATTGTACACCTTTTGTACATTTTTTTGGGGATTTTCTCCAGCCACTTCCGGTGAAGTTATCATCGTTGTTCCCTCTTCATTCTTATCCATCCACCAGAAGAATCCGCCATGCTTCTCTGCATTTACGGCCATCTGCCAGGAGCCTCCCAGCATGATCACAATCAATACAGCCGCTGCCACTACAACAGCCCTGTGCTTCTGAAAATAATGCAGGACCTTATGCTCTTTCTTTTTCTCCGGCTCATCGGCCTCTGCCAGAATTCTTTCCTCTTCCTCACGCTCTGCACAATATTTCCAAAAATTATCCACCACTTCATCCGATGACAGTCTGTCTTTCTCCTCCTCAGGAGTCAGACCGTCCAACAGTTTTAATAAATTCTGAACTTCATCTGCATCAAATTCTTCATCGGAAGCTTCCATTGTATACCAATCTAATCGTTTCTGAATCTCCTGAATCAGACTTTCATTGTCCTGTTTCTTCATTTCTGCTCTGTTCCCTTCTGTATCTCATCGTCCGGCTTCGATGCCTGATCTTTATCCCTCTCTATTATATGTGTCTCTTTTTTGTCATTTCTTACAGACATTTTTTGTTTTTTGTCGAATACCTTACCGTCATATATGATTTTTGCCACTTTTCCACGGAGCCTGTTGATTCGTACGCTCATGTTGTTCTCGGACGTATTCTCCAACTTTGCCATTTCCGGTATTTTATACCCTCGTACGAAATACCGTGAAAAACGTTTCTTATCTTCTTTGTCCAGATCATTCTCCAATACGATATCCAATTCTACTTTACCATATTGGTCCTTCGCCTCAATATGCTCATGCCCTTCTATAGGGATTTCACGTTGTAACTTTCTGGTCTTTTTATTAAAGTCCTGGATTTTGTATCTCGCCGTTTCAATCAGAAAACCTGTCTGATTGGGATGTTCCTTCAGCTGATCCCACTTTTTATAAGCAATATAAAGCGTCTCCTGTAATACATCCTGTGCCAGAGACTTATCCAGTATCCGGCATTTGATGAAGTCATATAAGATCGCCTGATTCTCACGAATCAATCTGGTAAACTCCTGATGGTCTGCTTCCATCTCTTCTGTCTTTTTCTTATGCATTTGTCATCGCTCCATTATGAGGTTTTATCTTCTCAAAATTTCTCTTATATAATTTACCATTCATTCCTATACTAAATATAGGCGTTTTTACGATTCGTTTAAAATTTCTATTTTGTATCTATATATTTAGCTTTTTATAAAATCACTGTCAATTATTTGTCGCCGACAAAATCCGCTAATATTTGTGCCGATTAAGTGTTGACAAACAAGGTCGCTTTTGTTAGAATAGACCACGGTGATTGCATAACAATCACGTGATGCTGCTGTGGCTCAGTCGGTAGAGCGTCGCATTGGTAGTGCGGAGGTCACGGGTCCGATTCCCGTCAGCAGCTCTTCTTTAAAAAGTATGATCTTAAAAGTTATAGGCTTTTAAGATCATTTTTTTATTTCTCTATTTAACATCTTCCAATAACTGATGAACGGAAATATCCAGCACTTCCGATATATCCAAAATCACTTCCAGTGAAAAAGGCTGGTCACAATTAGGTGCTTCAATTTTGGTAAGGTAACTAATGCTGATACAAACCATATCCGCCAATTGTTCCTGCGTAAGTCCTCTGAGCTTACGGTATTTTTTAATTGTCTGTCCTATGCTCTTATACTCTTTTGAATGTTTCTGATTCATTTTCACATCTCCTGTATCTACCCTTACAATTCTAATAGATAATGTGAAAACGGAATTTCAGTTATAATGAAAGTTTCAATGCATAAAAATATCGACTCCTTTCTCCGGATCACCGGATGAAAAGAGTCGATATGAATACTGTTTTATATTAATTGCGACGTAATATGAATTTTCCCACCAGATCATTCAATGAGAATGCCTGTGCGGATAATTCTTCACTGGTAGCCGAAGATTCTTCCGCCGATGCCGAATTCGACTGTACTACCTCGGATATCTGATTCACTCCAACTTCTGCCTGTTCCATAGCCTGCGCCTGTGCCTTGGATTCCTCGCTGAGACGTTTCGCATCTGCAGCAATCTCCTTAACTCCTGTAACGATCTGTTCCAATGAGTCGGCTGCCGCTTCCGCTGCCATATTGCCGTTCTCAATCTCCTGCAACGATCCCTCGATCAGGCTTCTGGTATCTACCGCCGACTGTGCACTCTGCTCGGCCAGTTTACGGATCTGTTCTGCCACTACTGCAAATCCTCTGCCTGCATCTCCGGCTCTGGCTGCCTCAATCGCTGCATTCAGAGACAACAGGTTCGTCTGACTCGCAATATCTTCAATGTCAGCAATAATATTCTGTATCTTTTTAGATGTTTCATTGATCCGATCCATTTCTTCCATCAATGACTTCATCTGTGTATGACCTTCGTCTGCCTGCTTTGCATAGTTCTCAGCCTTTTGTGTAGTCTTCTGAAGCTCACCGGCAGTACGTGTGACCGAATCTGTAATATTGGTGATCGTTGCTGTCAGTTCTTCCACGGAACCCGCCTGATCCGTAGCCCCCTCTGCAAGTGACTGTGCAGACTGTGCCAGATTCTCCGCTCCGGCAGATACCTGCTTGGCAGCCTCCTCTACCTGTTCCAGCGTACTGTTCATCTGTCGGTTCATCTTGCGCATTGCATTTTTCAGCGCTCCAAACTGACCAACATATTTTTCCTCAATCTTAGTTCCTATTGCATAATTGCCATCTGCCATCTGGCCCAGCAGTTCTCCTGCATCCGTAATGATCAGATTCAGATTGTCTGCCATTTCTTTCGCCACCCGGATCATGTATGCAATTTCATCCTCTGTATTGCATTCCGGGAATTCACTTACCAGGTCTCCCTGCGCGAACGACTGAAGCCGGTCTGCCAGTGCCACCATCGGTTTCTCAATATCACCCGCCATTTTTTTGCCCAGTATGATAGAACTCCAAAAAGAGGATATCACAATCACAAGGATCACGATCAACATGATAAGTTCCATATGACGCAGATTCTTTTCTGCACGATCCCCTTTTTCAACACACACATTCATCAGATTCACAAATTGTGCGTAGACATTCTCGTACTGTGTTGTCAGGTCTCCGGTATCCAGTTCCTGTGCTTTCAAATAACCATCTGCATCATCTGATACAGCCAGTTGCAGAACCTGCTCATCCAGTTCCCAATAACCATCCAGTGCTCGGAGCACTTCGTCATATGCCGTTCTGCCTTCATCAAACCGGAGCGTTCTGTCAAGCTCCTCCATGTATGTATTGAACGCTTCCTTTTTCTCAGTGTGTAGCTCTGTCTGCTTTTTAATTACCGCTTCCTCATCATAGCCGACTACCGCGCGCAATGCACTTCTGCTTTCAGAGAAAGCCGTCATAGCTTTTCCGATGTCTCCCTGTGTAAAGCCATATCTGTTCAATGCCTTTTCATACTGTGACGCTGCTATCAATAATGCCACAACACCAATCATTGCCGCAATCGCCCCGATTACAGCTGCCTTAACAAATCCCTTCGTCAGGCGTTTTTTAATTCCCTGCTGCTTTTGTTTTTTCATTCAATCCTCCCCTTGTGCTGTAAAAATAAATAATGCCACAAGCCACTTTTATATACGTATTATAACACTTTATAATCAGCTCTTCAATGGTACGATAGTAGCCAAATCCAACTCTCTCCTAAGGAAAAAGAGGATTCCGAAAAATCCCCTTACTATGCTTTACATATATGCTGATTTTACAATACTGAAACTTGTCTTTGCAGTTTTTCTGTTTTATTATACTCGTAAATTAGTAACTTGTGAGTATAATCTTGTTCAGGAGGGTAAGTAAATGAGTCAGTTTTATTGCCGCGAGAATGATCTTATTCTATTCCATACTTCTTCATCATCGCTTCCAAAACTTCCGGATCAGTCAACTGCGTTACTTTATCTGCGTCTTCTCCGGCACTCATTTGTGATATTAAAGTCAGCAGATGTGTTCTTCCTGAACGTTCTCCTTCAATTCTACCTTCTTCTCTTCCCTGTTCTCTACCGTACTCATATTCTGCCTTGCGGAGCTTCTTCTCTTCTTTTTCTTTATCATATTCAAAAATGCTCACTTTTACTACCTCCGCGTGATTCTTTTTCAAAAATTCTGCCAGGATTCCTTCCCTGATGCATTCCGTAACTGCACGTTCTACCGCTTCATCCAACGGCATTTCCGCGACATACTTCCGGACTCTTGCGACATACCGGGCATACTCCTGCAGCACATGGCAGCTGTTCATCAGTTCTTCATTATGTCCGGCATTGATATTCAACATCGTAACTTTTAATTCCAGATCAGGCTCGTCCACCGGGTTCCCATAGGCATCCGACAGCCTCAGTTCCATCCGGTCCGGTACCTTGTGATCCAGTCCGTTATAAAATACCAGGAACTTCGGTGTGGGAATCTTCTGGATTCCGGACGAATACAATGACTTTCCATCCGCCAAGGCCTGATATTCGCTGGCTATGTAGAACAGATCCCGCAGCGGAATATTCGGGTTATAGGTTGACTGATGCTCGTACAAATACATTCCCATCTCCAGTACAAATGCCAGATCATTCTTCATACCCATATATACAGCATTCTCTAACGTCACAACATTCAGCGCGTCCGGATCCCGGTAATCCTTCCCCGTCACTGCATTGTACAGGGAAAGCAGATGTTCCGGTTCCGAGAATAGCATTCGGAAAATCGTATCCTCCTGTTCTCATAGTACCTGAAAAAAAAGGATAGACTTCTGCCTCCCCACCTGTCTCTCAACGCACTATGCTCTAAATGGTTAATTGGGTATAAAAGCATAGAATTCATTGAAATGATATAGATGTGTGGATCAGCTCTCGCTGCCGAAATCGTCAGAATGTATGCTTTGTGATTATATTACATAGATTTCCGGTTCCTGTCAATTAACAAAATAGCCAAATCCGCACTACCTGAATTTGGCTACTTTGAATAGGAGCATCGCAGGCACCAAATAATCCGACGGTGCCGCATATATCGCAGTTATTATTTTACACATGTGTTTGTCTCAAAAATATCTATCAGAGCTGAAAGCATTGCCCACTCAATTTATCCCATATTTCTGTTTCATTGTCTTTAAGATTTCCGGTTCTCCAAACGAGGCAATCTTATCTCCATCACCGCCAGCAATCATACTATTTATCAGCTTTACCAGCTGGCTTTCACCCTCTTCTCTTCCTTCCAGCCTTCCTTCTTCTCTGCCTTCTTCTCTGACGTCGTCATCATGTAACAGTTCTTTCATGTACTCCGACCTCCATTCCTCATTCTTACGTGCTCTACGCACCGCTTCATCTATCCTCCGGCTCAGGTCTCCTCCGACCTTCCCGCTTCTGATATACTCATATAACTCCCACAGATTCTCCGGCACTTTCTTGGGATCTGCAGCACAGTTATAAAAAATCTTCTCCGTTCCATCCTTCAGGTACAGCTCCCTGTCTTCCTTGCACAGATTCTGAAAAGAATACTTCGCATATCCCCTGCCAAATGGGTCAAAGCTTCTCCACCGGCTGATGGTTCTGACTCTGCATCTCCGCATCGTACATACGCTTTTTATCCCGCGTATATATATCCAGACGGATCGGCTTACCACCCGAAGTATACCGGAACTCCCGCTGCGGCTGGACATCCTCCAGTTCTCCTACCTTTTCCTCCAGCAGCCGTTCCAACACATCCCGGCAAAGCACTTTATCTCCCATCGCCTTACCAAACATAAAATCATCCGAAATCGTTAATTCTTCATATCGTTTTACCATTCGTATTCTCCTCTCACACATCTACAGGAGAATAAACAACGGCAATACGCAGAGTAAACACTGTCCTTCATCATCTCCTGCTCTATTGTATTTAATGGGGTAAATAAGCAGGAATTCCTCTGAAGTCACAGATATCAACTTGCGCTGATTTAGAAATTTGAGATAGGAAAAATCTGCTTACCAGCAGAGAATAACAAAGAAATATGTAATTGTCAATGTAGCAAAATAGCAAAATCTGTACCTTATGAATTTGGATAATATGCCATATTTTATTCTATTGAATTCCTCAGTACATACTTCCTACGAAAAATTGTTTTTTCAATGTATATTTTTAGTAAAACAACTTGCCTTCTCTATAGTAAAGCAATTGGTTCTTGACAAAGTACAAGTCAATACACTGATCTAACGTTTAATCCTCTTCCAATATCCCCATATATCTTACTCCTTCATCTAGCTTGTCCATCAACATACTAGCAAAAACAAGTCTTTTCTTACACTCTTCTCTATCTAACCTAATATTTTCATGTGCCTTCGGATTTCTTAATGCAGAAATAGCCCCTACAAACATCTGCATATATCCTTTCTGTATATTTTTTCCAATATCCGTAGTATTGTCCGCAAGTCGAATCATCGGCTTATTAGCTGAAAATACTGTATTCATAGCCTCAACGCCATCAGGTATTCTATCACTTTCAGGATTTATAATTGTATATAATTTTTTAACTCTGGAATTTATTTCTATAAAAGCATCTTCAGATGCATTAGCATAATGCCCATCCTCAAACAATTTTCTTGATATCTGCTCAACCGTTGGGTGAATCATATTCCAAAAATCATTGTTGTCTGCTGTATTTTCTAAAAACCTTAACCAAGAAATCACTTCACCAAATATAACCGGATTAATTCTTCCCTGAGCTAAAAATAAAGTATCCTTTAGCCTAAAAAGTTCACTACTTATCAATGGAAAAGTTTTTTGTGTATCTTGACAAATAAAAAACAAATCATTTTTCACACCAACAATATCGTTTTGCGAAGCAGCTACATTTCCATTCCTAGTAAACCATTGCTGTGAAACATCAACCATCCATCGATATACACGATTTATTCTTTCTATATCCACCTTATCTCCCCCAATGAATTTTAATTATGCATACGGTACAAATTCACGTTGTTTTTGTACTGACATCGCCTTGGAAATTTCTTCTAAGTTATCTTTTTCGCCCTGAGAAATCCATTTCTTTTGTGTTGCATCCAATTTGTTTCTTATTTTTCCAAAAGTACTACTAATATCTCCGTCTGTAGCAAACATCAATTTATCAAATATTTCATATAAATTATTTTCTGCAACTCTTTTATATCCAATCTCTGTTATCGACTTTTGAGTACTCCATTTCGATGCACGAATAACTTGAGGTAATCTAACATAATATTTATCATCCGTATATATTGCCTTTTCAATACGTAATCCACTTTTCTCCATCGCACTTTTCATCCGATTACATATAGCTTCAAAATTTGAATTACTTTTTTCAAATTTTGCTCCAACTAAGTCATGTTTACTATAACTATATTTTTTATTTGTCAAGCAATAACACCCTATGTTTTTCATAAAATCCTTAGTACTAACCAGCAGGTAAACTGGTAATCGATAGTCCTCATTTTGGAGTTGAAAACGTATAAAGGGGCCATTCATTCCTACTATTTGAATATTATCATCTCGTATTTTCATATTAAATTGTTTTAGATGTGCTCTTACATACTCCGTCTGATAACAATATTCTAAGGTCTCTCTATCTAAAAAACCTCCATTCTCTAATACGTGTTTCCACACATTTAGATGCTCCGTTTCCAACCAGTCAGCTAAATTTTTCCTACAAATAAGAGGTTTCATTTTATTTGTCTCATAAAATTGAAGAGCTTCCTTTTTGTACTTTTCAAATAATTTCTTATATGCTATATACTGTTCCCTTATGTCTTCAATCTTTCCACCTTTTTTAACATAATTTGTCTTTAAGGAGTTCAGATTATACAGAACCATTTTTATATTATTGTATAACACTGCTGGTAATAAAATACGAAAATACGAAAACCACTTTTCAGCATTCTTTATATAATCAACATTGTCCAGTTCTATCTCCGAAAATTGAATTCGTCTCTTGTTCTCATTCTGCAAAGATAATTGTTCTCGCATTGTTTTTCTTATAACACTGATATTTTCAATATCCGGAAATTTCTTTATGCATTCTGATCCTACATGCAACTCATTATTATTTTTTCTATTTTTTATATAGAAAATACGTTTATTCTTCCTTCCACATAATTGACAGTGCACTTCTTCTGTTGTTTCATCATTGCATCCAATTGCATACCATTCATCCTTAATTTCTTGAAATAATAAATTCTTATTACCTAAAATTGTAGCCCTTGCCTTTGTATTAAACAATTCATTTTTTTGAAGGTCAATCTCGCTTAATACTTTATACGGCATTACACAGTCATACATATTCCCATATGTTTCTATATTTTTCACTGCTTCACTATTTTTTAATAATATCATTTCATCTTGTTTTAATAATAATTTCCCCATAAAGTCCCCCATTTTTTCGAATGTATGTTCTTTTAATTATATATTACTTCTTTTCTCCTCGTCTTTCAAGTTATTTTTTATGTAGATAAGCAACTAATCCTATGAGTGACTATTCCAATACAATAGTGCATCTTTTTCGGGAAACATTCGAAAATAAAATTTGAAGTAGGCCGCCAAAAGCGGATTATAGCTGTCACGGTACTTGCTATGGAGCTTTTACCCTTTTATTATTTTCATCACAAACTATATGATTATCATCAAAATGTCATCCAAGAATGATCTCTAACGTATGAGGATTGTCAAGGTACGGAGTGTGCTGTACCGGGAAGCGTTCCGGTACTATGTCAATGGGAACCACGTCCTGTTTGGGTCGGGGATTCTCAGAATGACCATAGGCAGGTGCCGGTATCTGGGCAGCTTCCTTTTGAAGCTGCTTTACCCAGTAGTAAAAGGTGCTGACAGCAATGCCGTGCTCGCGGCACCAGTCAATATCTGTCATGCCACTGGTCCGGCATTCATTGATAAGTTTCAACTGTTCTTCTTTTGGAACTCGGGATTTTCTGGTGTTTGCCATGATGTCGTCCTCCATAATTGTAGTTGTTGTAGTAAAATAATCTAACTATGATTATGAAGTTAGAGGCGTTTGTTGGCTAGCAGCGGGATTATTTGGCGCTTACTAATTTTCATCTCCTTCCCTGCCTTGGATTGATATTATTGAGGATAATATCCGGGCGTGAAAATAGCCAGGTGATTCCTTGAGTTGGAACCATCCTGGCTATGTAAGGCACGTATATTCTTTTTTAATTATTTAATAATATTTCCTCTAACCGCTTAATTTCTGCATCAATCTTATTCATATCTGGACTGCGTAATTCAAGGTTAAAAGATACTACTTTTTCTCCAGAAATATGCTCTAAACCATAAGCTAATTCATTAATTCGTTTATGATAATCATCTATAAAATTCTCAATATCTTCTATTATAGATTTGCTCAACTCTGATGTATATTCTATCAATTTTTCGAACATTTCTGGAACACTAATACATTTAAAATCTACTGCCCAAAGATGATCGCTTTTATATACTTCAATCAATTTTTCTGCTACATAAATTATATACTCAGCATTTCCTGGCGTTCCACGTTCACCAAGTGCTTCTTTAAGAGCCTTATTAAGTATAACACAAAGAATATCATTTTTCCGAATAAGTTCTTTACTTTTTGCCTGAACATAATCAAAAATTTCTATAGGATTTTCAAAACAAACTGTTCTTTCAAATGAAATGCCGTATTTCATATCATATCGCAAATCATCCAGTTTATTCAAATTATCTTTTAATACCTCTGCAAATAATAAGTACTCCCACAAATCCGGTTTTTCAACCACTAATTCAAATACACGCCCGGAATATTTTAACACCTTAGGCGATACCCCTTCTTTTGAAAAATGTTTTCTTAAACATAAACTATCATTGACCAAATAAGCCAATTGATTTTTCAGACATTTTATAATATCTTGACCTGTGTTAAACTCATATACCCAATTACTATCTTTGTTTCTTAAAGTATCTACAAATTCAAATATTTTTTCCGAATCTACAATATCTGAAAAATTCATTTCTTTATTTTTCTTCCAAACAGGTAAAATATTACTTACTTTTTGATCTATAAATACAAAAATCGGGATACCTTTTGCTTTTGCCCGTAAATACTCTAAATTAGTAATTGATTTTTCTCCATGATCTGTTATGTACCCATATCGACTGCCAACGATTAGTACCATTATATCAGCTCTTTGTTCTACGACTCGAAGACAGTTATTTATAGTATCTTTATCCGGATCTATTGGAAAAGAATCGTATTCAGATAATATGGCTTCATATCCTAAATCCGCTTCAATAAATTCTCTAATATCTCGCCTAATCTGTTTTAAATCATAACATGTAGAACTTACAAATATTGATGGTTTACGTGCCTCTCCTGAAATATATTGCATTTTCACGCCCTCTTTCTATTATGACTTTTTTCTATTTTTTATTAGTAAAATTATTGATAAAATATCAATATATACGTGCTTACTAATCTGTTTTAAAAATCAAATGCATGTTTGAATGACGTTCAAGTGAATTTTTATCTTTTTCTATGTATTTCCACGTTTCTTTATATGTTCCTTCAACGGAAACTGATTTATCTGAAATAAAATCTATAAACTCCAAAACTTTTCCTTCATATTTTTCAGCAAATTCATCCGAAAGTATTTCTTTCTCATCATCTGAAAAGTCTTTAAGTTCATTGTATAAAACATGTTCTAAATTGCATGAATTAAAATATAACCTATACGGAATATTGCGGATTTTTCCAGTTGTGTACAACTTAAACATAATCTCTGATTTATGTGCATTTCTTTTTTCAACCTCTTCAATGTCAAAATATTCCATATGATCCTCATAATATTGAATATTTTCAACTTCTGCTTCCTTAATGCAATTTTTAGTAAATGCACCATCTGTGTCAGCTATATGAATAATTTTTACAAAATCTCCCCAATTATATCCGTACTTACTTTTGATAGTCTCTATTAAAGCACCTACTTTTGACACTACGTTTTCTTTTGTTGTACTATAATTAGATGTTATATCTCCATGAACAACTGCAAATTGCACTTCTTCCCAAGAAAAAAACTCTTTCAATATTCCACCTATAGCATTTTCATCACTAGGCCCCTCAACAATAACCGTAACTACCTTTTTTTCATTCACTTCGCAGTCTCCTTCCTGCTTTTCTAAATGCTCTCGCAATTTTCAAGCTGTCAGTTTCTTCATATATTTTTTCTTCCTGTCCACCAAGAGTAATACTTCTAATATACATACTTCGGAGATTATTAGATCCTTTCACATTTTTCATGTGAATATATCTATTATTTGGATTGGCAGTAGAAAACATGATACTATCTTTATCCAACATCTCTAATGCACGTAGATTGTGAGATGTAAAAATCAATTGTCCTTTTGCACTCTTATTGAAAATATCTAATAATTCTCCTAACATATACTCAAAAATTCCAGCATCTAATTCATCAATAACTAAGCAGATAGAAGAATTTCCAAATGCTTGAATTAGAACATTTAAAATAGATACTATCTTAATAATACCTTCAGATTCCATACGAATCGGAATCGTTCTTTTTCCTTCTCTATTCGACATAAGCTCAACTTTCCAGCCTTCTTCACCAGAATCCATTGCTTGCTTTCCATAATCTTTTATTTCAATATTCATTCCCGGAATAATTGTATATAAAACAGTATTGATTTGATCTACAATCTCATTAAGAATATCTTTCTTTTTAATATCTAAAATAACTGGTTCCATTAATGGAACTGCAAAATCCCCTTTCATTCCTGTTTTTTCCTTTTCAATGCGAAAAGCCATTGGGAGCAAGAAATTTGCAGAAATCAAACCGGAATGAGAACTTCTAATAACAAACAAATCTTTAAGTGCAAAATCAAACAATGCATGAATAACAATGGAATAATTCTTAAATTCACTATTCTTTTTAAAGAAAATTTCTCTACTATCTTTTCCAAAAATGTAAGAGCAATTACTCTTTTCTGCTATTTTTCGTGCAACAATAAGATCCATTTTTACATTTTTATCTTTCCCAACTAATTCTTCAACTCTTTTCAATGGTTTAAAAACAACATCTGTCTGAGTTCTTTGATAATCCATAAAAACATTCTTATTCGTTCTATTGCCATCTTTATTTATTGCACAATTCAAATATTCTCTTTCAATAATAACGCCATCATCTATTTTCGAGAAAATAATATGATAACCTACCTCATACAGTACGTTATCTCCAAATATTTTAAATTCAGCATTTATCTCTGCATTTGTTGAATCTGTATCGATATAATCTATAATCCTTTGATCTAATTCCTCACCAGTAATAATACCTTGTAAAAAATAAAGTGCATCGACAATTGCTGTTTTACCAGATCCATTTTGTCCATAAATTCCCAAAATCTCAGCTCTACTACATTCAAATTTTCTTTCATTAGCAAGCGGCATTATAATAATACCATTCTTTACATTTTTAATATTTTTTAAAGTTAATGATGATAAACGAACAACAATATTTCCCATAATTGCCTCCTATAATCCATTAAAATCGCATCTATATTCTAACACAAAACATTTGATTTTTCAATTTCATTTTATATTTTGATATTTTTTATTCCATTTTTAAAATTATAATATTATTTATATTGTGTTCATTTTTTCATTATTTATTCGCTAAAATTATTGATTTGAGCGATATTATCCAAATAATACCACTCAAATCAATTACTCTATTAGATTGATTCTTCTAAATTATATATATGTTTTATCTTTCCATCTCTCCCATCCTTCCTGTCACGTTCAACATCTTTTCTTCTCGGAAGCTGAGCATCTTTCCATTAGTTCCACCGACAATAATATGATCCAGCAATTCTATCCCCAGTAGCTGTCCGCACTTCTGCAGCTTTCTCGTAACAATCATATCCTCTTTTGACGGTTTCACATTGCCACTGGGATGATTATGAAGTCCAATGATTGCAGAAGCATTTGCCAGAATACTGCTCTTAAAAACTTCTCTGGGAATTACCAAAGATGCGTTGATCGTTCCAACACTGACCAGATTCATATTGATTACCTGTCCATTATTTTTCATATTCAGGATACAAAATACTTCTCTGTCATATTGAGATAACTCCTTCGCCATCAATTCTACAACAGCCTGTGGACTATCCAATATCTGCTCACTATAAAGAGATGGTTCTCTTACCAGACGGATATTCACAACTTCCAATTCATTCTCCATTGTTCTGATCTCCTTTTGGAAATTCTACAACCAGAAGGACATTACTCTCTGGAGATTCCACATATGATTTCGATTATGATAATGTCATTTCCAAACATTTATGTTGTTCCACCATAATCTGCTCCTTTCGTTTCTTCCCTTACCTTTTCGCCCGTTTCCTTGTCCGTTGTGGTTGTATGAATGGTAATCTCTTTTTCATACTCATCGGTCAGCGTTCCAAGATCGATTGTTACTTTATTTCTGCTGACAACAACTTCAAATGCAGGAATCAGCTTCATACCTTTGTTGGATTCACAAGATAACTCCTCAATCTCATAAGTATCATAAAGTAATGCACCTTTGCTGTCGTCCGGCTCAGAAGTTCCGAACCAGATACCGTCCTCACTGGATGTTTCGGCATTTGTATTTTTCTTATGAGACGCCCAATCAGAAGCAGTGGAAAACTGACCATTTTTATCTTTCACTATTATATGGCTCTCTCCGGTTGTCTTGCTCGTAATCTTAAAAGGAACATTTGCAAGTCTCTTATGTGTACCTGCTCCAATCTTTACGCCTTCCAGATTTCCACGTTTAATCTGGTTGTAAATAGAATGACTTTCATCTGTTAAAACCACGATTTTTCCATTTTCTGTAATCGGAAATTCAATCGCTTTTGCCCCGTCAGTCAGATAACCTTCCGGTGCTTTGGTTTCTTCCAGTTTGTATTTACCATACAGAAGTAAATTCTTAACTTCCAGAAATTTTTCCACTCAAAACACCTTCGCCGGAGTTCACATTTGCGTGTGAGACTCCGGCGTTAATTATTTTACACCTGTATTCGTTTCAAAAATATCTATTAGAACTGGGATCATTGCTTGCTGCTCTCTTACATAAGACTGGTAACTGAATATAGTTCCAGGCGCATCCAAATCATTTGCATTTCCTACACAGACAAATCCATTTCCCTCGATTCCTATATATGTTGTAATCTGATGCATTTTTCCGTTTTCGTTCTTGTTTATTACATTCATCAGAGTCAGGCCATCTCCAATGTCATACACATCGATTCGTTTTTGAGAAAGTTTTTTCATTCCGCTTCGCCTCCCTTTATGAACGCCAGAATTTCCCCGTAAGTGCGGTTGCTCTTTATTACCGCCTCCCATTCCTCGTTCTTACGTGCTATACACACCGCTTCATCCATCCTCCGGCTCAGGTCTCCTCCGACCTTCCCGCTTCTGATATAATCATATAACTCCCGCAGATTCTCCGGCACTTTCTCGGGATCTGCAGCACAGTTATAAAAAATCTTCTCCGTTCCATCCTTCAGGTACAGCTCCCTGTCTTCCTTGCACAGATTCTGAAAAGAATACTTCGCATATCCCCTGCCAAATGGGTCAAAGCTTCTCCACCGGCTGATGGTTCTGACTCTGCATCTCCGCATCGTACATACGCTTTTTATCCCGCGTATATATATCCAGACGGATCGGCTTACCACCCGAAGTATACCGGAACTCCCGCTGCGGCTGGACATCCTCCAGTTCTCCTACCTTTTCCTCCAGCAGCCGTTCCAACACATCCCGGCAAAGCACTTTATCTCCCATCGCCTTACCAAACATAAAATCATCCGAAATCGTCAGTTCCTCATATCGTTTTGCCATTCGTGTTCTCCTCTCACACGTCTGCAGGAGAATAAACAACGGCAATACGTAGAACAAACGCTCTGTCCTTCATCATCTCCTACTCTATTGTATTAAATGGGGTAAATAAGCAGGAATTCCTCTGAAGTCACAGATATCAACTAATGCTGATTTAGAAATTTGAAATAGATAAGAAATCTGCTTACAAGCAAAGAATAACAGACACCTTTATAATTGTCAATGTGGCAAAATAGCCAAATCTGCGCTTTGTTAAATTTAGACAATATGTAATCAACCACCTCTTCTTTTTCTGCCTTACTGAAATAACATTTTTATGTGCTTCTGTTATTTCCATTATAAACTATATAACAGCCCTCAAAATGTACCGTGTGCGCTTCAGCTCCCGGAGGAGCCTGTATCCACACACAGCGGTATCATCAACACCGAATCACTTTGGACTCACTTCCTAATAACCACTCTAAAAAGCGCCATTTCATTGCCAATTCTATCGCAGGGTTAATCACGCTCTCATCCCTGTCAAATGCATACCCTTTATTGCATATATATCTTTTTCCGTCCGGCCATTCCAAAGTCATCCCGGCTTCATATACAATATCCATACCACTTACACTTGTAATTCTATTGTGGCATCGGTTGGATGCCATAAAAATGTATAGTTGGTTTCTGTAGTCTATCGTTAACTGATTCCCGGTATATCCTCCCAGTGCAAATGCATTTCCGCTCAACCAATGATTCACCTCAGAGTTCTTTGCGACAGGATTCTTTGAATAACACAAAAGTCCATGAAACTGGCTAAAAGTTCCATCCTCATTCTTTTTACCGGTATGATTTACTCCAATCTTATTGACAAATTGCGAATCTAATAAATTACCTGACAGCATCATAGATGCAAATTTTCCCATATCTGCTGCTGTAGAGAATAATCCTGCGTGTCCATAGAGACGTGGGCACCACTTCTCCAATTTACGTGCCTTCCCATCATTTACCATTCCTTTAGAAATATCCCTAATTACACAATAATTATTATTTGCGATTCTTCTTTCATAATTATTCGAAACTACCCGGCCCATATCTTCAGGTCTGATAACCAATACAGTGTCCTTCATGTCGCATGGATCCAAAATATATTTTCTAACCAAATTATATAAATCCGTTCCTGTTACACTTTCCACTACATAAGATAATACTATTGCACCCATATCTGTATATAATCGGGACTGTGTATAATCTGGCTTGATATTTAAAATCAGATATTCTGCGTCTTCATAGGACAAAGCATTTTCTATTCTGTCATCTGTTCTTAATGGCACCCTGAAAGAAAGCAAATCCTTAATAGTTACATCTTGAAGATACTTAAATCTTTTATCTAACTGACCTATTTTTGAGTCTATCTTAATTATTTGCTCTTTTATTAATTGCAGTACCACAATACAAGTAAATATCTTAGTAACCGAGGATAAATCAAAAATAGAATCTTCTTGCATTTTTATTTCATAAGATAATCCATTATCATCTATTTCCTGTTGTTTTCCTACTGTCAAGATTTGTCGATGGTGCGGAGTTCCAATTGCTAATACCATTCCGGGCGCCATCTTATCCCTCTCAATAAAATTATCAATTTTATTTTTTAATAACGAATCATCCAATAAACCCTGATATAATTCATCCCGTGTCAAAGCTCTCTCTCGCTTATAATATTCATATACAGGCTGCAAGAGTGCATAATAATCCTCTTTATCTTTCAGATGCACTGTATACTCACCGGCACCATAATTCTGATTCTCTATTAGCTTTTGAATATATTCTTCTAAAATATCAAACATTATTCTTATTCCTCTTTTTGGAATCATAGACCCTTTCAGCAGTTTTGGCGTCACCCGAGTTATCGACTTTCATAATTACCTGGTTAATTTCTAATGCCTTATCATATTCCTTATTCGCTTCCCAATAATTTCTCCGCGTATATAAATATCCTTTTGGTTTCTCGGAATGATTCATATTCCAAATAATCTCAACCGTATTTAAATACTTATCAGCCTCGCTCATCTTCTGTGAACCGCCACCTAAAAAAAGTGAATCATAAATACAAGCCTTGCTGTAATTATAGTAAGCGTTTATAATGGGATTTACCTGCTTTATGGCAAGATTCAGCCATTCATATGCCTGCTTAATATCATTCTGAATATTTAGCCTCTCTTCTTCATCAATTTTATCCAACGTAATCTCACTCAGTACAATTCCTTTTTGAAATCTTTCGCTAATGCCTAATTTCATTTCCGCCCGGTACAATAATACCGATCCTATTAAATTATATATCTTATCATCTCTTTTTTCAGCATTAAATGCCAGTTTATATTGCTCTAATGCCTTGTCATAATCCCTAATTGTCGCATAGTATGCTCCCAGATTCTGGTGATAACGTCCCTTGGGATTATTTTCCACTGACTTTTTAAGATATGTTTCAGCCTGTCTTTTCCAATCTTCAATACTATTTTCTGTGTCTTTTGTCGTTGTGATACCCTCACCTTTGATACAATATCTCACAATATTCTTCCACAGTTTGTGGTACCACTTATTCTCTTTCTGAATATCTGTTTCTTTCTGTTGCGTATTATCTTCACATAACAGCTTATATGTATACCCTATGGTATTTTGCATATATCCACATAGTTCTTTATCATTTTTGTTAATCTTTTCCAATTCACCCTTGTATATTTCAATACTTTTTAAATATTCTTCTTTATTCGGAGAACTGCTTACTATGTTTTTATAAAATAGCAAGTCCGATTCACGTATATTAAGATAACTGCTTACCACCGAATATTCCGGTTGCTCTAATATATCCAGTCGTCTGCGCAACTGTGGAACATCTTCTAATGCCTTTATTGCCTGACTTATGCACTCTTTTTTACGGCGGTTTTCATATGCATTATATATCCAATAGATTCTTTTCTCGAAAAAAGTCAGCTCTTTCATTACGTCCATTGGAATATACTCCAAGGTTTCAAACTGATCACACATGTAACGACAAATTTCATACATGTATTCACCCTTTTCCAGAGACCATAAAAACTTACGTTTCTCGCCTTCATATACCATCTTCTCTGTAGATTTTTCTACTTGTTCCAATAGTTTTTCTATATCTTCTTTCTTGTATACATTATAAATATTCAACCCAATCCACACACTAACTGCAATTGAAATTGTTGACAGTATAGTGTCCAATATGGATATTCCTAATACATCCCCTGCCCCTGTTTGTTTTTCCTTTATTGACTGACTTATCATCTGAAAAATAAAATGTTGTTCTCTCAGTTCTGTTAGACAAATAATAATAGGAATAAGCGCCAAAAATACAATCAGTACAAGTATTCCCATACTATTTTTTGATCTAACTTTAAATTTACCCCTTCTCATTTGTTTCCCCTTCCTAATTCCTCTATTTCATGTATAATAAAAATACCAAACAGGGCTCTGCAATAATAGGGAAATTCCCTCTGCAATAATTGGTATTTTTATTATACAAGAAACACACTTTGGGATGCGTAGTCTTTGGTGATATTGGTTTTGGGACGTTTTTTGCTGCCTTTCGTTCTAGGCATCGTAAAAATCAAATCGTAAACGTCAAAAGGATTCTGATGTTATCTGTCTCCGATGATCATGGACAGCCCATTGATCCCTTTGAGCAGATCCACATATCCGCAGGCGATCACGACTCTGCGGATACCAGCAGCATCTTCAAGCATGAAGCACCTCCTGCAACGTAAACGCTCCATAGCAAGTACCTTGACAACTATAAGCCGCTTTTGCGGCCTGCTGTAAATTCTATTTTCGAATGTTTTCCGGCAGCGCTGGTGACCAGGGGAGCAGCTCTTCTAAAAAGCTGCGGTCTGCGTCTTCCATGTGTCCTGGGATCACGGTCAGCAAATGTTCAGAGTACTCGTACGGTTTCAGATTGTTGGCCTTTGCTGTCTCTGCGATACTGTAGATCACAGCGGATGTCTTGGCTCCGTTTATGGTATCAATGACTTCCCAGTTCTTCTTTCCGATACAGAAGCCACGGATGGCACGTTCCGAAGCATTATTATCCATCGGAACATCTCCATCATTCAGAAATACCCGGAGATATTTTTCCTGATTCAGAAGGTAGGTAAAAGCAGCTTCCAGCTTGCCTTTTACCACGATCTGTGCTTTTTTCTGTTTCAGGTACGCAAACAAAGCATCTACCAGTGGCCGGATGACCACCTGACGCTGCGCAAGTCTTTCTTTCGAAGGGAGATTTTTCAGTTTACCTTCTTCCCGGTAGATCGCCTGGATCTGTTTCATTACCAGCCAGGTAACGGATTCCTTTTTCCCTTCGGCAGGTATGGTGGCAAGGGCTTCCTCGAACTTCCGGCGTCCATGCACCCAGCAGCCTGCGATCGTCAGGTCTTCCTTCTCCTTTTCCAGAGTGTGATAGACCTGATAGCCATCCGTAACACAGATCCCGGAAAAATGCATCTGGAAGCTGTTTCCAGCCGTTTTTACCAAACTCTGCAGTGAGTTCTTCCTCTGTCATGTAATGGTCGATCCGTTCTATGGGAAGACCTAACATATCCTGTTCCTTTTTGCCTTTTTTCTTTACTGGGCGGGGAGTGGGAACCTCCAGTTGTTCCGGTTCCAGGGCATCCATGTTACAGACGGCCTCTGCCTCATTGAAGAAGACGATAGTTCCATCCACTTCCATGAAGCTGATTTGGCTGGCATCTTCCATTTTTTCGGAGGAACGTCCAAAACGGTTTCTGTTTGCCAGAACCATCTGCTCCATCATAAGCTGCATCTTTTCATTGAGGGAACGGACCTCGGCGGTCAGGGTCTCCAGCTGCTCCTGCTGGTTCAGAAACATCTGGATTAGAAGGGACTTGTCAACGGTATTCAGTTGTTCTTCTGTGTATCTGACTGCCATAGTGAAGCTCCTTTTCTTACTGAGTCCATTATAGCAGATACGGTACATTTCCGCCAGCCGGCGGCTGTTTTCCTTTCGTCATTATGACGGTGGATAACAGTAGACAGTAAATCCGCAGGGATAAAACTGTCCACAAAAAATTTCTACGAAATGCACAAAACTTAAAAAAGTTTCTTCGGGTCCTCTGTCGGCTCTATAGGGTGTCTGGCAACGATCTCCAGTCCCTGCATGAGCATTGCGTACTGCTCCGGAGTGATCGACAGTGCTTCTTCGCTGTTTCTCGGTCAGTTAAAAGCCCCGGTATCCAGCCGTTTGTATAATAACAGGAATCCATCTCCCTCCCACAGGAGTCCCTTGATACGGTCTGTTCTCTTGCCACAGAACAGAAACAGGGTATTTCTGTCATAGGGATCCAGATGAAAACGGAAGCGTATGATGTTGGCCAGGCCTTCCATACCTCTGCGCAGATCTGTGTATCCGGTGGCAACATATATTTTCTGGAATCCGGAAGAATCATTCAGCATGGCTGGCTGCTCCTATAAGGTTTCTGAGGAACTCCAGTGAAGCGTCATTATAGATATCTATAGTGATTCCGCTTTCTGCATGGAGCACTGCAGCAACGGAGGAATGTGTGTGGGAGGCTTTAGCCGGTATACTTTCTGCAGGTGCTGTGAGTTCCACGAAGGACGGGGACGGATCACAAAGTTTCAGACAGGCCTCCCGGACTCGGCGCAGGCAATAGTAATAATTCGCCTTTGTTATGCCGTGTTCCCGGCACCAGGCATCGACTTTCATATCAGCGGGACGATTCTGACAGTCCCTGATCTGGTCGGCCCACTGTTGTAGCCTGATCTGTTCTGCAACTAAACTGGTTTGAGTGTTCATAGTCTGACCTCCTGACGCTGGTCAAAAAAGTTAAGTGCTAAACTTTTTTGACTGTGTATAGTGTGAGACTATTATTGCAGATGAAAGTTGATTGCAAAAGGTACTTGCTATGGAGCATTTACCTCCAATTTCTTAGTGCATTCCTTTATTCTATTAGAATAGCATAGTCTCACTTTTCATAAAATCAAGATAATAATAGGAACGCCAATAATAATTGCCAGAAAACATAGAGCCGAATAGGACATACCCTAAATTTCCGGACTTTTTATCCCATACAAGCACTGAAAAGTTCATAGTTAATATAGTATTATGAAAATATTGCTAGAAACAGTCTGCCAGAAATTGAAAGTTCACAAACTAGCCACACAAAAAAGTATGTCTATCAAACACATACCTTTTTTCAAATTTATTAAGAAAGTTATAAACATTTTTCTAATTTCTGACTATTGTGAACATATTCGTCAAGTTTTTCTAGTATAGGTTAATTCTAACAGAAATTTAGGATATACCATTTACGCAAAAGAGAGCACCAATAGCTTTATGATAAATGGGTGTAAGACATACACCCACATTGTATATTGTACGACTGTCTCAATTATTTCTTCCTTAGTCTCCAATTGGGCAAGCTCTTAAACAACAATAGCAGCGTACACATTTTTCCTCATCAACTCTAGGATAGAGATACCCCTCTGTGTCCTTTTCCATCGTAATCGCTCGCTTCGGACATACCGAACAGCACGCAGTACAGCCACAACACTCTTGCTTGTCGTGATATAACACAGGAATTTTATTATTGTTAACCATTACGTCCTCCATTATGCAGAATACGCTTCATACTACGTACACCATCATAGATTATCCTGAGAGGTGTAATCGTCATGAAATAATAGTACAACTTAGAATTTGACTTTTCCTTACAATATTCTTTCAAATGATGCATCTTGATTCGTCTTTGCTTTCTCAAAAAATAGTCACATTTTCCATCCCATTTATAATCAATTCCTTGCATATACTCATGCTCAAAATAGTACTTTATTGATGCTTCCATCCCCGTTCTTAAATTTGTCTGAAACACATCTTCGCCCACAGTAGCAAGAATTTTGGAATTATCGAAAATCATATTTCTACCTTTATCCCCGTTTAATATTGATTCAAACTCCGGAAAATAGCGGTGTACATCACTTTGTGTCATCGATATCGGATATGACGGTTTATTAAGAAGTCTGCATATCTCCATATATACCTCATTCCATGTTTGTACATTATTGCTAGTGATATGAAACGCCTCTTTATAGGCTTTAGAATTCAGCAAAAGCCCAAACAAAGCCTCTGCAAAATCCCTCGTGGAAGTTAAGGTACATATCGCCTCGCCCTGATTATATAAAAGTATCGGCTTTTCTTCAATAATTCTTGCTAATAGCGTAAATTGATATCCATCAGGTATAATTTGAAAAGGTATCCTACTATCACCGAAAGTTACATAGGGCCTAATTATTGTATAACATACATCTGTTTGTTCCAGATATTTCTCGCACTTTGATTTATTATCAGCATATGACCATTTCTCATTTCCAATAGGCATATCCTCTGTAATCATAACACCGTCATCTACGTCTTTATAAGCCGTGGCCGACGAAATAAATATATATTGCTGAAACTTGTCCTTTACAATTCTAAGCGTTTTTTTTAGCTGCTCAACATTAAATGTCAAAAAATCAATTACAACATCAAATCGATAGCACTCAAGTTTTTCCTTCAGCTGTTCTTCACACTCATTTCTCCAATCAGCAATAATAAGTGTTGCGCGATTATCAATGAACGCTGTCCTTTTACCCCGATTGACCATATATACCGCATGACCGGCATCCAAGCACCTGCGAGTAAAATCTGTTGAGAGTATACCACTTCCACCTATGATCAGTATATTCATCTTATCCCTCTATTTTCTTACTATGTCAATTAAAATGCGACGTTTCCATATGATTGCAACAATCAAGAGCACGATTCTGAGAAAATATGAATAATAGTTATTGATATAAAATAGTATCAACTGCACTATTGTAAAGGAAAGCAATATGAGCGTATCCCTCTTTTCAATTGAAATATCTATGAATCTTTTTGTATCAAACCATCGATACAGGAAAGTAACCCCATACCCAAGAAGTGTTGTTAACGCCGCACCCATAATTCCTACATACGGGATAATCAAAAAGTTCAAAGTAAGATTGATGACTGCTCCCATGAAAGTAGAAATTAAAGCACCATTTGTTTTTTTATATACTGCATATAAAGAGCCTAAATTACCATTTAAAGCATGAATCATAACTCCAATAATCAACGGCGGAAGATAAATCCACGCTTCATGGTAATCCTCAGCAAAAAGTAGATATACAGCAGGTTTTGAAATTATCAGCAGCCCCAAAACTCCTATGACCATTACTGTCATGTAATTTTGAAATACACTGGAGAAGAACAAATCTCTCTGTTCATCCTCTGCTTTTTTGATTGCGGTTGTTTGCCATGCTTGATAAAAAATATTTTCAAAAAGGCTTAAAATGCTTGGAATTTTTGCCGCAACTGCATAAATTCCTGTTGCTGCCACACCCAATATTCCTGCAAGTACATATCTGTCAGACAAATTCATGACCCACCACATAATTGTTGTTGGCATCAATGGCAGAGAATATTTCATAAATTCTTTCAAATATCCGCGGTCATATTCCTTCCATGAAACATCTCGATAGTTATGGTCAGCCATGAGTAAATAAATTAATTCTATTACTTTACTAATGGAATACGCAAATACCCAACCTGTTACGCCCATTTTAAGAACAATCGTGAAAACGACTGTCAACGCAAGCAGAGAAACTGCAGAAACGACACCAGAAAAAGCAAACTGTTTAATTCTTTGTTTTCCTCTTAAATACTGTGCAAAAATGCAATTAATTGAGCTTAGGAAAACACACACAGGCACTGCCACATAGTAATTGTTAGGAGCTATTGCAAAGCTTGCCACAGATATAAGGATGCTCAACACACAAGCCGGACCACATACACGCAGAGAGGTATTAAGCACTTTTTTATCATTATATTTATTGTCACTGGAATAGCGAAAAGTCGCCTCATAAATATCGAAACAGAGAATCGGAAAAAGCAAGCTAATTGTCGTACTGAGTATATCAATAATTCCATATTCAGCAGTAGACATGATAAACGAATACAAAGGCGCCAAAATAAAAGAAATTCCCTTGCTACCTATGTTCGCAATTGCAATTACCACTGTATTCTTTTTTAAATTGCGTAGTTCCTGGTCCATATATTATTTCTCCTTTCCCATTAACCGTAAGAAATAATATTTTCCCCAACTTAATATAGTTGGCTTAAAGAATTTATTCAACGCATACATTCCGCCCTGCGTCCCCATTAATGCAAAAAAAGCTTCTCTATCTGCATGAGGTGGTACAGAGCGAAATGCTGTCCAATTGCCACTCATTAGTTCATTGGCGTCGTAATGCAAATAATTCAAATCATCCTTTATGTATGTAAAGAGTTCTACAGCACGTTCATTCTGCAAAAGAAGTGACGATAATCCTCTGTTATCATTGATTTCTGAATTTCTTTCCGCAACTCCCCAAGCATCTGAAATCGTGAAATCAGAATTATGATTTATTCCCTTAAATTTACATGCATAACAAGACGGACGGATATTACAGTAAGATAAATAAGAGCGCATAAAAGTATTCATGCTTCCTCTTACTTGATAAGTTTTCCCATTCACGTATTCAACGCGAAAATACCATTTTTTCCACCCTCTTCGCTTGAACTTAAAAATTATATTCTGAATCTCCCCCTTATTTTTTAAGTCTTCTACGTATGCATTCCAAGTCTCTGGGGATGCAACTCCGTGGCAAATAAAATCGAGGCAGTATAGATTCCTGTAATCCAACTTCAGATATTTTTTTAAACCCGCTACTTGACAAGGTGTACCTGAAAAAAATACAACTTTCCCCTCTTGTAGCAATTTCTTAATTTTTACAAATGTGTCTCCTAAGTTGCTCTGTGCGTATTTAGAGCCTCGCAATTTTGCCAGATCTTCAACATTGTCCACAGCAATATGTCTAATATGAAAATTTTCATCATAAGCGGCTCCAAAGACAATTGCTTTTTTTTGGTTAATTAAATAACTTGCAATACATGAAAAAATACCCCCTGATGTGCTTGCAAAACGGATCTGTTCATTTTTATTATATACTGCATACGCAATCGGAAAATCAGCCATGAATCATTTCTCCTTCATCACACCAATATGCCCCAATGTAGCATTATCTTTATGGTGAATTGTCGCTGGATTACCAATAACGACAGAATGGGGTGGAACATCAAAATTAACAAACGTATTTGGTGCAATTAACACATCATCACCTATCGTAATGTTTCCAACAACCGTAGAATTAGTACGTATGCAAATTTTGTTTCCAAAAGTCGGTGCACCTTCTCTCCGGCCTCGAATATCTCTTCCAATTGTTACTCCATGAGTCAACATCACTTCATCACCAAACTTTGCATTTCCATTGACTACAATTCGTCCCCAGTGTCCAATAATTAAACCCTTTCCAAAATTCTTGTTACCAAGGAAATCCACTCCATACTTATTTGTCAGTCGATGCAATTTGATCTTATACAGAATTCCCCAAATATTGCCTATATTCGCCTGATACTTCCTATAATTTTTCACAATCCGAAATTCCGGCATATATTCTTCTTTTAAAGATAGCCTACTTGTGCCATTTCGGAAAGTAGCATTAAACTCTACATCTTTTAAAATCATTTCTTTATACTTTTTATAGTTAAAAGTAAAAAACTTTAGAAAATCCGCCATTATCGCATATTCCTCCATTTTACTCTAAAGGCGCCGAAGTCTGCAGTGAGTCACAAATATATACATCACAAAGTCATTCGTAAGAACATATTTTAATAAACACTTTATTCTTCCACTAATGCACTTCTGAGGTAATTCATACTTTTTTCTCTAAGTGTTCTAATTCTCTCTTGTATGACATCCGTAGCTGGACTTATCGCTTGCGGATTGATTTCCGAAATCGTATGAATCACGCGGTCACCAAGGCCAAGATAATTTAAAATATCAGTTTTTCTAAATTCACTTCCTATATTAGAACAAATGGAATATACAGATTTACCAAAGTTCACAGACAGAATTGTTCCATGATATGAATCCGTCACGACCATTTTGGATTTCACAATCATATTCAAAAAATCAGTAGGTCCATATTCATAATGATACTCAAAACATTTTTTTGCTGAAAACGGTGCCGAAAACGGGGTTATTACGACAATCTTACTGTTTTCCTTTTCAGCCAGTGCCTCAAGTTCTTTCTTTCTTTCCTTTTGAATTTTTATACTTCTTAAGGAATAATATAAAATGTGTTCTTTGCCGTCTTCGGATATTCCCAGTGCATTTTTCCATTCCTGCGCACTAAGAAGAAATGTCGGATCTGCTACGAATGTCAATTCCCTCCCCAACAAGCTAGCAAGCCGCCCTACACTACTTAATTCCCTCAACGAAATATGTTGAATTTTTTTCAACTCTGGAATAATATTTCCAAGCTCTTCATCGGACATATTCGCAATAGATGTGGCGTATGATACTTTTCTTCCTTCAAATCCCTTCAACAAATACGGATCCATATATTCCCACCCTACTCGATCCAACTCGCAAGAATGCTTATTTAGAATTTGATCGCTTCCGCTAATCATGGTATCAAATTGCATGAAAGTAGCTTCTGCCTCATCAGGGAAACGTACTTCTTCCGTCAGTTCAAGTTGATCCCGTATAAAGTGTTCAAACCGTTCCATTCGAACTTTTCTGTCTTTGCAATACAGGAGCATTTGAAAGTCTTTAACAAATGTTCTTATTCCATAATTTGTGCGAAACATTGGCTCGTAGAATTTTCTCTGCTCAACCGGGCGATAATTTACGATCTTTGCAGAAAAGCCTAATTTTTCTACAGCATACAAAGTTGCATAAGCCTGCAATACAGACCCATAGTTATAGGCAGCATGATATGTAATAATACCTACGCTCATCTGAAATTCAAACCTCCTTTTTTGAATAGCTGTCAAGAGCCAGAAACCACAAAACCATTAATGTCAAATAGTTAAAAGCAATCACTGTAATACAAAAGACAAAGCAAAACAGCAATTCAAAAACAACCTTATCATAATTTCGTACTTTAAAGCTTTTCCTTAATGATTTAAGCTGAACAAAAAAATACGGAAATGCCAAATAGACCCCGCCTTGAACAAGCACTTGTATCAAGCCACTATTGAATCCTTCAGCCTCTTTTCTCCAACTTGGTCTTACTAAAGACATTGCTCTCATACTTCCGATTCCATCGCCGAACAACGGATGCAATAGCCATGCCCGAAAACCAGACACAAAATCATCAGTTCTTGCCATACCAGAAAAGGTTGACAACTTTTCTTGAATTAAGGAATTCGCGATAATCAGCACTACACAGATCATAACTGGAACGCATAATCTCTTAATTAACCTAATAACAGAATACTGGCTATTGCTCTTTATGGACTTATAAACACATACCACGGTTGCTATGATGTATCCTGTAGTGGAAAATGTGGACAATATAGCAACCACTAAAACTACACAATTCCTTTTTTTCCATTTCTCACAGCATAATAATTCTACCATTAACCCCAATGAAAAGCATAGTGAAGCCATAGGAGCCTCATTAAAAATTGCTATATTACGCACAATATTTAACTTATTAAAAAAGCTAATCCTTTGATATGAATAGTAGACTCCAAAATAGGATTTCATAATGGTCTGATTGTTATTACCAGTCCAGTTTGTCAATGAAGTTCCTGTAGGTTGAATGATTTCAAAAACCGAGCCTGCAAACCAGAATATAAGCGATATGACCGCAACAAACAGCATTATATTTTTAAAACATACTAATAAATCTGCCACATTTCCATTTTGATTCTTGGCCATGTTATATACGCCAATCAACACGCAGGAAAGCATTATATTTAGCACTGTCTGGATAATACTATTTCCATTCAGCAACACGAATAAAAAATAATAAAGAATAATTAATATAATGACACAAAATGTGTTCTTTGGTATGCCTCTACCAAAAAAGAGAAACCCCGTCACTCCCACTAAAAGCATTATCATAACAGCAAGCTGAAACCATGTTCTTGTCTCAACTAGATTGTTCCATACCGAATTACAGTCCAGTATGATTGCTAGAGCAATAATATATTCAAAGAAAGTACTTTTCTTAATTAATATCCTCATGCCATCCTCGTATCGTAAGTTATTCTTTGTATTGTAGTCTAAATATAAGCGATTTAATTAAGTCGTAAATCTTAATAAATTTCAAGATTTCTTTTCCATAGTAAGTAACATTGTGTATCTCTTCAGTATTCACAATTCTCATTGACTTGCACTTCACCTTATTCGCAAACAACCACACATTCAGCAATCGCTCTGATAAGTATCCGTATATTCTTGCTTCTTGCGCCGAATAACCACTTAGATCTGTTCGCTTTTCCACATATTGTAAAATATTAAACAGCCATTCGCAGTATGCATCGAATACCTCTCGCTTCATGATGAGCATATTTCCTAGCCTGAAGCTTGCACTTTTTTCAAAATACTTCTCATAAAATGGAACATACTCTGGGTACAACGCCTGAATTGCTTCTTTGGTTGTTTTTAAATCTTTTTCATAACCACAACTCAAATATTTCTTATACGCCCCCACACAATAACTTTGATTGTAAGGAACAATTGCATCGTAAGTCTTAAGGAAATACTCAGCGTCTTTTTCTTTTAGAAAATATTTTGGATTAACGCTAAGAGCATGTGTTGTAAAATACCTCCTATAGTGACACATTCCAATTACTTCCGATGTTGTATCATTCTTCCACATCCAATACTGCGCAGTTAATTCACAATAGTTAGGATTTTTTTCTGCAATATTATTGCCTTCTGCATCTGATAAAAGTCCATTCTGTTCTCTTGCATACTGACCCACGCGTATAACAGAGTAACATTTATCTAGAGCAAGTAATTGTAAATCTACAGGTTTATGTGTTACAACATAGATTTTCATTTTTGCGTATACCTCCTCAAATAGAACTCTTGAAGCCACTGTGCCGTTGTTCTAATATCAAACCCTGCGTCCACAATCTGCTTTTGTACATTCTTTCGAGTATGATTTTCGTAAGCACCTAACACTTTATCTGCCCATTCTTCTGCAGTCTTGTCAAGGGACATCCTATAAACATTATCTGTTATACAAACCTCACTTGTTATTACATCGGACATCACCACCGGCAGTCCTGCTGTCTGTGCCTCGACTCCAGTCAAGGGCAGCCCCTCCCACAGGGATGGGAACAGGAATACATCCATTGCTTGCATAAGCTCATTCACATCCCCGCGGTTTCCCAAAAACAATACACTACCATCTAAACCAAGCACATGAACTTTGGATTTAATTTCATCCATCAACCGCCCATCACTAACTAACATCAACATTGAATTAGGGTTTCTTTTATATATCTCGTTGAAGATATCTACCAGAAATGTATGGTTTTTCTGCTGCATGAAGCGCCCGACATGACCAACAACAAATTTGTCACCCAAACCTAACTCTCTGCGTTTAGCAGCCCTGATTTCCTCGTTATAGGCAAATCGCTCTGTCTCAATGCCGTTCTTGATAAATTTCACTTTGCCAGACTTTACTGCTTCCTCGCCAAATGTCCATATTCCTGCCGGCGTAGAGCACATGAACATATCCGTACAATATTTCTTTATCCTAGCCTTTTCATAGAGAAAAAAGAAATATTTAAGATTAACTGATGTCTTTGCGTTATGGCTATGTGCGATTCGTGTCGGAACCCCTAGTTTCTTTGCAATCATTAATGGCCACAAATTCAATTCTGCATGAGCATGGAGTACTTTGTACTCTGGATGCTCTTTCAGTATTTTCTCAACACTTCCCATATAGCTCTGATATTGTCCCGGAATTGGGCTGAATTTGGGTGTGCGATATATTTTGCCTCCCAAAGACTCAATTTCATCTTCATAAAACGCATGATCCGGCCTGTGAACCATAAAATCAAACTGCACCTTATCCCGGTCAATGTGCCGATAGACATTCATTAATAACGCTTCAATCCCACCAGGATCCATAATTACGTTCTCATGTAAAACTCGGATTGGTTCCATAGTTTACTTTCCTCTCTTTATGACAGACAATTTATCTGCGTATTGATTCAACTTTAATCTGACGATCCATTGTCACAATAGAGTTATCAGGAATTTTCTGTGAAATTACACATCCCGCACCTATTACACAATTATTACCGATGCAAGCCCCTTTAAGTAACACTACATTACTTCCAAGCCAACATCTGCTTCCTACATGAACAAGACCTGTGGTATACCCTTGGTCTCTGATTTTTATTTCCGTATCAGCAAATCTATGATTGTGGTCATATATTTTCACATTCTCCCCAAAAATACATTCATCGCCGATTTCAATTTTTTCTAAGGCATTAATCGAGCAGCCATGATTGAAAAAACACGCCTTTCCTATTTTAATCACCGCTCCTTTTTCTAGGTAAACATTGAAAAACCTTCGGAATGTAGTACCCCTCCCCACGGAAAAACGGCTACCAAACAATGCCTTATACATGACTAGCCTCAAAGAAGCCGCTATATGGTATTTTAATTTAAGGATTTTCATTCCCATAACAATGTTACTCCTCTTGCAAGCGCTTATTTTTTCTCGGCACATAAACTCCATGTATATATCCAATCAACGGTGTCAATATACATTTAGGTGTGATTTTTACAATCAATAATTCCAATATTTGACGCTTATTCCATTTATTCTCCCATGCAGGCATATCGGCCCACTGTGACATCGCTTTGTACTTTTCAAAGGCTGCTCTTTGAGGATGTTTATCACCCTTAATCCATGGACGTGTACCTTCCAGAAAGCAGCCTGTGAAATGCAGTACTACCGGGTTATTTATTGCATCTCTATATGTCTCCTCTGAAAATATATGCTCTACATGGCGCAAACTTTTTAATTGCTTATATGTTAGATAATGCAAAATGCTATACGAATTATATCGTAGCGGAAGTTCTATTTTTTCTTCTTCTGGAACACAGGAATTCAAAACTTCCTGGTCGACATACGTCAACAATTTGCTTTTGTTCCCTATATAGCGTAAAAATTTTTGTTCAAGATTCAGTTTCCGAATTCGCTCTAAATTTAAAACAAGCAATCCCGCATTGACATATGTATCAGATGGTCTCAGTCCGATATTTAACTTATACGCATCACTCAGACAGTCCGGTGCGCCGGCCACTACTGCATGGCTCATATCCATATCCCATATCGATTTTAACGAGCCATTTACCACAGTATCGCAGTCTACATGGATAACTTTATCCAGATTGGGTAGCGAGGAAGCTTCAAACAATCTGCCAAAGGTACTTATATTCCATTTCTGGATATTAATTTGCGTATTCTTCAACGATTCTGCAAGTGGAACAAATCGGATACGGCGTCCATATTTTTGGGCAGTTGCAGTCAACTTTTCTTTGTTTTCTGCGCTGATATTATTATCCATGATAATAATATTGATCGTTTCAACATCAGTATTATTTATCAGCAGAGAAGTTAATGAGATTCCCGCTAGGGACGAATACAGATTGCTTGTTGAATAGACAATATTCATTTCATTCTCCATCATCACTCGCAGATTTTCTTTGTATAGTCTTTAAAACTCATCAGGTTTAGGTCCTTTTCGCTGATGATCAGATTTTCTTTTCCGCCAATCAGTTCAAACGGCCACTCGATGCCAATATCCGGGTCATTGTACATAATGCCGGAATCGCCTTCACCATAGAAAACTTCGGCGCACTTATAGCTGACCACAGAATCCTCAATGACCAGATATCCGTGACCAAAGAACCGCGGCACCAGCAGCATATTGGTGTTTTCGCCTGTCAGGTGGAAACCGCGCCACTGGCCAAAGGTAGGAGAATCCGGGCGCAGGTCAATAATAACATCATAGACATGACCCGAAATGCAGCGCACCAGCTTAGCCTGCTGCTTCACCAGCTGAAAGTGGGTCGCCCGGATAACGCCGCGCTTAGAGATTGTGTAGAACACTTCCTTCAGATCATGGTCAATCCCATTCGCCTTGAACGTGTCCACATTGTAGTCCTTGATCAAGCCGCCCCGGTTATCTGTTGCGTAGAAAGGCTTGATCAAATACGCGCCTTTCAGATCAAGTTCCTGAAAATCAAATTTCTGTACCATTATGCTTCTCCTCTGATATAGTCCGCCGTCATCTTGATGCCTTCTGCAAACGGAATCTGATTGATATAGCCAGTATCTCTTTCCACTTTTTTCAGATCAAACTGGCTGTAGGAAATGTCTACGCCCTTAAAAGGAATATCTCCCAGTCCGATTTCTGCTGTCGGGTCCACAATATCACGCATTTCCAGAAAAAATTCCCGCAAAGGCTTGGGTTCACCGGAACCAATATAGTACCGGTTAAATGCTTTGCCCTTTTCGGCAACGGCGATAATGGAATTGATTGCATCGGTGATATAGATAAAGTCGTAGGTCTGATAACCTGCCGTAAAGGAGCAGTGCTCCTTGTGAACCAGCTTATTGATAGAGGTGTAGATCATCCGGGCAGATTTTTCGCCGACACCATAGATATTCGTGATAATGACCGGAATGAACGCAACACCATTCAGTTTTGCAACCGTCTCGCCCATCAGATGAGCGGCAAGCTTGCCCGTACCATAAATATAGCCGCCAGCCGGCTCAATATCGTCCGACTGGAGATACTCATACGTTTCCATCTCGTTGATGCTGGACGCATATACCACTCGTTTGCATCCGATCTCCGCACAGAGCTTGACGTAATCACAGGCCAGTTTTACATTGTTCAGCTGAACAGCATAGTCTGCGCGTGCCGGGCCAGAAGTTCCCGCCCATGCCAGATGGAAGAAGCACATATAATCCTCCACAGGGATTTCCTTTGCCAGTTCCGCAACTTCTTTATTCAGCACGCTTACACAAGTAACCCGATCATCATTTGCCAGAACATCATCAAAACGAATGTCCAAGGCTACCACATGATAGTCTTTTTCCAACAGTGCATTCACCAAAGTTTTCCCAATAAAACCGTTGGCACCAGTAACAATCACATTTTCCATGTTATTCTCCTACCGACAAAAAAGTTGCAATTTCTTTATCCATACATGCGCGAATGTCTCCGCCTTCTACCCAGCACTTACTCCATTCCACGACCATCTCAATGGCTGTATCGAGATTCCAATGAGGTTTCCATCCGAAGGTCGTCTTCAGCTTGGAGCAGTCCAGCTTCAAAAAGTTCGCCTCATGAGGGCCGCCATCATAGCGATTGACCCACTTCATGCCTTCTCCCCATTTGCTTACAAACAGATTGACCAATGCACCGGTCTGGAAGCAATCCACATCATCGGGACCCACATTATAATAGCCCGCATATTTAATGTCCTGATACTGCATTGCAGCAATCATCAGATACGCATACAGCGGTTCCAGAACATGCTGGTACGGACGGGTCGAGAACGGATTTCTCACTACAATATCTTCCTGCTTGATTGCAGCACGGATGCAATCCGGAATAATGCGATCATTCGCAAAATCGCCACCACCGATCACATTGCCTGCACGAGCAGTAGAAATAGCAACATGGTCATCGTTAAAGAAGCTGTTTTTATAGGAGTGCGTAACCAGTTCAGAGCAGGACTTGGAATTGGAATACGGATCATAGCCATCAAGCTCTTCATTCTCCCGATAACCCCAAGTCCATTCTTTGTTAAGATAAACCTTGTCAGTTGTCACGTTCAGAAAAGACTTCACACAGCTGCTGTTACGCACACATTCCAGAATATTCACTGTGCCCATTACATTCGTTTCATATGTATAAGCAGGATCTTTGTAGCTGTCACGAACGATGGGCTGCGCTGCCAAATGCAGCGCAATTTCCGGCCGTGCCTCATCAAAAGCGGCCTTTAATGCTTTGTAATTGCGGATATCGCCAATCACAGAGTGTACATCCTGCTCAATCCCAGCAATCTCAAACAAAGAAGGGCTGGTGGGTGGATTCAGCGAATAACCCGTGACAACTGCTCCAGCATTTGCAAGAATCTTGCACAGCCAGGAGCCTTTGAAGCCGGTATGCCCGGTAACAAATACCCTTTTTCCTTTATAGAAACTCAAGTCAAACTTATCCATTATTCCTCCCACGCCTTCCAAGGTGCATTACCAGATTCCCAAAGCTGTTCCAGCTTCTGCTTTTCCCGCAAGGTATCCATGCATTGCCAGAAGCCTTTGTGAATATATCCTACCAATTCTTTCCGCTCTACCAGCTTAGTCAGCGGGCCTTTTTCAAATACGGTAGAATCTCCCTCAATCAAATCAAACAGTTCTGGCTGAAATACCATAAACCCAATATTGATAAGATTGCCATCAATGTCGGACTTTTCCCGGAATGCATCAATCACACCGTTAGCGCCAACTTCTACGACACCCTTGTTCTGTCCAAAGTTGTACATAGACATCGTACCGATTTTCCCGTGTGCTTTATGGAACTCTACTAATTCTTTAATGTTTACATCGCCGACTGCATCACCGTAGGTTAGCATAAATGGCTCATTTCCAATATAATCCTTGATGCGCTTCACTCGCCCTCCAGTCTGGGTATTTAGGCCTGTATCCACCACAGTGACTTTCCAAGGCTCAGCTTTTTTATTATGAACAATCATCTCATTTTTGCCACTTGTATAGTCAAACGTAATATCGGAAGTGTGCAGGAAATAATCTGCAAACCACTCCTTAATCACGTGCTGCTTATATCCAGCACAAATAACAAACTCATTGTAGCCATAGCATGCATAAGTCTTCATGATATGCCACAAAATCGGCATACCGCCAACCTCAATCATCGGCTTCGGTTTATACGCAGATTCTTCGGAAATACGTGTTCCAAAACCACCAGCAAGAATAACAACTTTCATAGTTTTTCACCCCTTTTAATTTTTTCCATTCAGGTCTTTCGAGTACACTTCCACCTTCTCTGCAAGGTATTTTTCGATGTAATCATCCTGAATCGGAGACTTGCGGTTGTTGATCAGATCAACCTTCTCCGGAACAATATCAACTGCTGTTACCTGATGATGCTGGCTCAGCAGAGTTGCAATCGACAGGCCCACATAGCCGGTGCCCGCAACGGCGATCTTATAATTTTTTCATGTTATTTACTCCTCCGGCCCTCTTCGGACCCATCCCCTTGAAAGGTAATTTTTGTATCTATGTACACATCCTGTGTTTCAGGATGGTAAATCTCATTTAATTCGGCTATACCTGCAATTTCTCCGGCGCATGTTTATGCGCCGTGTTCTCCATGTTCACTATCAAAGTGTTAAGTTGTTGAGTAGACCTGCTTCTTGTCTAATAAGTTATTGAAATCATGTTCGTTCGTCATTTTATGCAATGAGCCTCTATATGTTTCTATCATTCTTGTTGCAACATGCACAATGAGTTATTCATCTTTTATGATGTCTACACCATAAATAATTAGTATTTTTTTACCGTTACTCAACACCATAAGGGATAAATGCAGATATTAGATTTAACGCCTTACTGTTCAATACTTGATTTTCAGAGTAAAATCAGGGCGTATATTTATGCAAAAATGTCGTATTTCGAGTGTGTCCTTTACGCACCATAGACCATCAGAACGCAACTGATTTTATGGACTAGACATTTGTTGGTGCTGTAATAACGATTTTGTAGTCATTCTGTATACCTCATCGTTTCGATTTTTAGGTTTGATTGTTCAGTTTGACGAATTTTCAAAATAAGTGAGCTTTTCACGCCACTTTTGAGCATCATTTTTGCGATTTTCAACGTTTTGTTGAGTAGACTCGCCTGTTGTCAACACAGCACCAAACTGTTAGTCAATGGTGGCCTATTAAAATCACTTACGCTTTTTGAACATCGATTTTTATGTTTTTGACTGACCTCTTACAACAATCCTACTTCAGTAAACTGCGTTGGCCGCACATTTGTAAGAACTGCATTACTATAACTATTCTTAAGGAAGTGTCATGCCTATTATCACTGCAGTGCCAAAAATACCACTATAATAACTACTTCTCTCCAAGTATTATTTCATATCTACACTTCATCCCTATTTTAACTTCACTACAAAAAAGCCTGCACGCTCTCACTTACAGACTTTTCACTTTCCCTTACACTGCTCCGTCCTTCTTCAGCACCGCTCCTACGGTCTTTACCAGTATCTTCAGATCCTTTCCGAAGTTCCAGTTCTCGATATATTCCCGGTCCAGCTTCACGACTTCGTCGAAATCGGTGATGCTGCTCCGTCCGCTGATCTGCCACATTCCGGTGATGCCCGGCTTCATGGCGAGTCTGGTACAGTGTCTGAGCTCGTACTGTTCTACCTCGGAGACGAGGGGAGGTCTGGTGCCTACGAGGGAGATGTCACCTTTGAGTACATTGAAGAACTGTGGGAATTCGTCAATGCTCCAGTCACGGATGAAGTTACCGATTCCCTTTTTATAGGTACCATCCGGCAGGATCCTGCTGCCGATGATGCGGGGATCATTATCCATCTTGAACATCTTGCCATCAGACATTTTATTCTGCTTCATGAGCTCTGCCTTACGTTCCTCCGCATCCATATACATGCTGCGGAATTTATAGAGGCGGAACTGTTTGCCATTCTTGCCCACCCTGATCTGGGAGAAAAATATCGGTCCCGGAGACTGGATATAGATTGCCGGTGCCAGGAATATACACAGGATACCGGTCAGGATACATCCGATCAGCCCTCCTGTGACATCCAGACAGCGCTTCATGAACAATTGTCTGGGAGAGGCATAATTCATCGTAGCCGTTATTACCGGCATATCTCCCAGCTTTTCCATGATGATCTTCCGTCCGGATTCTGTCAGTGCATCGGGGACCCGCACGTGCGTTACCGTACCCATTTCCAGGAATTGTCTGACCAACGGTTCAGCGGATGCATCTCCCGGTTCCAGGTCTATGTAAATCTCGTCCACCCAGCCGGTACGGGTATATTCAATGACGTTATCAGCATTCGCTATCACCGTATAGTTTCCGATCTGCTGTCCCATCATATCCGCATCTACGACTGTGATGCCCAGGATCTGGTAAGAAGCATAGGTCTCTCCCTGCAGCTGCTCTGTCAGAATAGGCAGACGGTCTGCTTTGGTCACAATGATCAGAGAACGTTTTGGTGCATACCTGTTATGATGCTTCAGGTATGTCTTCCAGAGGATCCTTCCTACATAGCTCAGGATCCAGTAGAATACCATCGTCAGATATAGTACAGTACGCGAGAACTGCTCAGCGCTCTGCACGGTGACCAGATAGATGGCAAACAGTGCGAATACCTCCAGCACCTGCTTGGATGTCTGGATGGCCTCGATCCAGAAGCCACGCTTCATGACATTATGCAAATTTTCAAAAATGATACCAATGACGATATCTATCAGCAATAGTACGATTGCCATACCGGCATACAACTGATCCGCATACATATTACCGATCCCATGACGGATGCAATATGCAATATAAAAGGAGAGCTGGAGAACAATGATATCCAGTATCAGAAAGTCTGCATGTTTTAGCCAGCCACTGTACTTTTTTTTATACATGTTTCTCCCCCTCCTGTTTTATCTTCGTTTACTCTTCCGTTCCGTAGTTACCGTAATATTTGCCATAGTACTTCCCGTAGTACTTGCCATAATATTTGCCGTAGTATCCCTTGCCGCTCATCTCTACCTTATTTAACACGCAGCCGAGGATCTTGCATCCGGTCATTGCCAGCTGGTCCTTGACCCTCTTAGCGAATCGGTAGCTGATCTCACCGCAGGCGAGGATGATCACCGCGCCGTCACAGAATTTGGAGACGACCGCAGTATCGATAACGCTTCCGAGCGGCGGTGTATCGATGATGACCATGTCATACTTCATACGGCATGCCTCTACCATTTTCTCGAATCGGGAATTGCCCAGCAGCTCACTGGGGTTGGGCGGTACCGGTCCGGCGAAGAGTAGATGGAAGTTCGGAATATCCGTCTCACAGATTGCCGTATCGAGATCTACTTTGCCGACTAAGTAATTGGTCAGTCCAAAGCGAACTTTACCTTTTTTATGTCTGCCCCTCATGACACTCTTACGCAGATCGGCGTCAATGAGGATTGTTTTCTTTCCATTCTGTGCAAAGGATTTGGCAAGCTCATAGGACACGCTGCTCTTGCCTTCGTTCGGTGTACAGCTGGTCACACAGATGACCCTGATATTTTCTCCGGAGAATTCGATGTTCGTTCGGAGCGTTTTAAATGCTTCTTTGGTACGGAAATCCTGTTTTTCCATTTTTAATTCAATGCTCTGCATCTTCCTGCTCCTTTTCTATATCTACGACTTCGATGGTCTCGTCCGCTTCCATCCGGGGCTCATAGTTTTCCTCTTCCTCCTTTGATCTCCGGGATTTCTTTTTCTTCTCCACGGTATCAAAATTAGGGATCAGTCCCAGGGTAGACAACTCCAGATATTTCTCAATGTCCTCGGAAGACTTGATCGTATCATCCAGCAGATACTGCATTATGATAATACCGGCTGACAGGATCACGCCGATCAAGGCTGCGATCACAGTCCACTTCGGGATTGAAGGCTCACAGGGTTTTTCCGGCAGGTTTGCCTCATCTGCTACATTTACTGCCTCCACATCGGTCACATCCTTGATATGTACCGCTGCCACATCACGGATGCTGTTGGCTATGATCTGTGCATTTTCAGGATTTGGATCCTTTACCGTGATGCTGATGATCCGGGTGTTAGAAGTATTTTCTACGGACACTCTGTTCTTCAGGCTCTCGTAGCTTTCGTTCAGTTGATACTGTGTGATCACCTTTTCCAGCACAGTGCGTCCCAGGATCAGTTCCTCATAGTCCTTGGTCAGCTGGCTGGCCAGCTGCGCATCACTGTAGGTCATGCTGTTCTCATTCCCTTTACTGGTAGAGATATAGATGCTGGTCGTGGATTCGTACTGCGGTGTGATCAGAAAAAAGCTGACCACGAATCCAATGGCACCTGCCACGATGGCTGCGAGAATAATGATCCAGGCTTTGTGCAGGAGCAGACCGAACAGATCCTGTAAATCGATTTCAATTTCATCTTCCTGATAAGAAGTCTGCATGGTATTTTTCCTCTCGTTATACATAAATGGGTTCATTAGTTGTGCGTCAGGAACCTCCGGGCATTGCCACCCGTAAGTTCTGCGGCATAGATATCTCCGTATTTTCTGCGGAGGAGCTCCGCACATTTCTCTATATAAGGAGCTCTGCCCTCCGGTCTGTGTGCATCTGTGGATACAAAATCCACCAGACCGTTTTTCAGCAGGCTCTTCACGTTCTGTTTTGTAGTAAAACCGTTATCTCCGGTCACGGAAGCACAGTTCACCTGGATCAGTGCCCCGATCTCCCTCATCCACTGGATGGCGGCGAATTTCCGCTCCATCAGATTCCGGTATCTCTCCACATGGGCGATCACCGGCTGATAACCGAATCCCAGGATCTCTCTGACTGCATTGCGGATATACTTTTCCTCCGCATAGGGCTCGAATTCTACCAGTACACAATGGGAATCTCCCAGGGTGATGATCTTCCCCTCTTCCATCCATTCTGACATTTCTTCTATGTAGTAATACTCTGTGCCTTTTTTTAAGGTGATCTGAATTCCTTCTGCCTCGGCCGCCTCCTGTACCAGGCGGATCCGTTCCTCCACCTTTGCAAGCGTCGGATGTCCCTTCCCCGGCATACAATGGGGGGTGGTATAGATCGTGCCGATGCCTTCTTCTACGGCTACCCGCAGCATGGCAAGTGTCATTTCCATGTTTTTCGAACCATCATCCAGACCCGGCAGTATGTGGGAATGCATATCAATATATTCCATGCGATATTTCTCCTTTTTTGATCCCGGCATGGCGCCGGAGCGCCACACCGGTCTCATAGAAACCACTCTACCTTTTTACTTCAATTTCATTCTTATTTCATTTATGACCAATACTTCATAAGGCCTTATGAAATTAAGTTCGTAAGAATATCTTAGAACTCGCCGGTCTTGGGAGCCTTCACTGCGGTTGCTGCAACATCAGCTGCATCAACTACCATGAATGCAACGGGAGAGAAGCTGGTGAAAGTACCGGTTACGGTGAGGTCATCACCGAGAACGCCGGAACCAACTACTTCCCAGGTGTAAGGTGCGTTGGGCTGTCTGTGAAGAACATATACCATATCACCCTTCTTAGCGCTGGGAACCTTGAAAGGAACCTGTACGCCGCCTGCAGGGATTTCTCCGCTGTAGGATACATCAACTGCTGCTACCAGTTTAGCGCTGGTAGGAACGTTTAAGTCTTTCAGCACGGATTCTGTAGAGGTTACGGATACAACCTGCTTAGCAAGCTGCTCAGAAGGAACTGCTACAGAAGCTGCTGCTACGGAAGTCTTAACTTCCTTTGCTGCTGCTACGACATCAACGCCGGCAGCGGTCTTTACAACAGGATCAGCCTCAGGGCTGTTTGCTGCAAAGGTAGGAACTGCCATAGCTACGGTCATAACTGCAACTAATAACAAAGCATATACTTTTTTCATTGGACATTTATCTCCTTTCGTAGAGTATAGAATGGTTTCTATATATAAACGGCTGTCTCCAACCGGTTATACCGTGATTAATATTAGTTTACTTCCTCATAGAACACATCGAGGATCAGTTGATACAGAGCATCGTCATCCACGTTGAACTCCGCATATTCCTCTCCCTTGGTAACTTCACCTTCTATCGTATAGATATTGTCGGTATCAAAGAAGCTGTTCATATATTCCGTGCACAGATATACTGCCTGATCCAGGCCGATACTGGTCACCATCTGCTTCTCCGCGGTCTGGTACAGCTTCACGGGAAGAGTCATATCTTCCTTCATGCCCTGCTTTAATTGGTTGACGAAAGCAACCGCATAAGCTTTCTGTCTGGCAATGCGCTTATTATTGGAAGCAATATCGGTAGACTTAAAGTCACGGTCATGAACAAAATGGTATGCCAGTTCGCCCTTCAGGGTTACCGTATCGCCTGCAGTGAACAGCTTCGGCTGCATCACTGCCAGATCCTCCGGCACGGTCACAGTCACACCGCCTACCGTATCATTGAGGCTGGCGATACTGTTCATGGACAATGCACAATATCCATGGATCGGCAATCCATAGAACAGCTCGGAGACCGCCTGCTCCATGAGCTGGCAGCTCCAGTCCCTGCCGTTGCCGTAAGCATACTGCAGAGCCAGTTGTTCCGTCCGATCCTCCACATAACTTCCGTCGGTAGCATATACATGTACCGGCACCATGGAATCTCTGGAGATGTTGATGAGTTGAATGGTCTTCGCCTCATCATCCAGCACTGCCAGGATCACGCAGTCCGCCTGTCCTGCCTTACCGGGTGTCTTCTCCTTCGCGATGCCGTCACGGCTATCGATTCCCAGACAGAGGATATTCATAAGATTATCTTTATATTGGTAAGTCTTACCGTTGTAACGGATCTGACCTTCCTGCAATTCATAGGATTCTTCCGCTTCCTGTGCTTCGGAGGCTTCGGAATTTTTCTCATTTGCCGCTTCCTGCATCGCCTGTGCTGCATCGGTGCTGTTGCCCTGTGCATGATGAAGCAGGCTTGCACGGCCGGTGGATCTCCACACGTTAACGAGGATCACTGCGATCACCGCGAGGATTGCAAGCAGTGCCAGCAATATTCCCAGCGCACATAATATCTTCGTCCGGACACGCTTTTTGTGCCGGATGACATGCTGCTTATTGTATTCTGCCGCTTTCCGGCCTGTCAGTTGGGATTCGTCCCGGTCATCTTCAAGCGGAATATCTATGAGGCTGTCTCTGCTATCTTCCTTCTTCATAGTCTGTCTCCCACACATAAAATACTTTGTTGGTCTATTCTGTTGCAGCTGCAGCCAAGGCAGTCTCCGCGCCCGGTTCTCTGTCGGTCAGCACGGCCTGCACCAGAAGTCGGTTATTCGGCTGGCTGCCGATACAGGTCACTAATGTAATGATCTGATTGTCTGTTGTTACTGTGATATCCTTGTCAATATTTGCACTCATATCGCGGGTGCTGAATATGGAATCCAGGTATTTCTGATAGACCTCCGGATTCGTAAAGTCAAAGCTGTACAGCAGGTGTCTGTCATCGTAGATATGGGCTGCAAAAATGGTGTAATGCAGTACTTCTCCGGGCAGATAGATCACAACTTCTCTATTCGCATCAAAAAAGTCCGGATCTTCGAATTTATGTAACTGTGCGAACATAGAACCGTTTTTCATATTGTGTCCATAGATCACAGTATTGTTATCCGTGAAGTCCTTACTGTTCATATTCTCGGTGTAGATACAACCGGGATATCCATAGGAACCGTCGATATTATGCATGAGATAATAAGAATTGTCGGATGCATGCTGCAGGATCGGATAATCAATATCCGTACCGGGTACGGTGATCCAGGCATAGACATCCGGGTTCACCGCCTGAAGCTCTTCAAACTTCACAGGGATGACTTCGCTCTGCTCTTCTGTCGCAGTCTCGGTCTCTGCCGTTTCCGTTGTCTTCATGCCTGCCAGCATTTCGTTGATCTCGTCCTCGGTCATGGCACTTTTTGCTTCCTCAGTTCCCTGCACAGCGCTATCCGTTGTGCTCTCAGTTTCGGCAGCCGCATTGTCCGTCGGACGATTATAGATGATATGAGAGATTCCGCTCGCTAAAAAATAAGCCATGGTCAGACCGGCCACGCCCACGATTACGGAAATGATTTTTTTCTTCATTAGTATTTCCTCTTTCCAGACTTTTTCCGGGCTATTGTAAGAATTCCCTCTGTCACTACGTTTTTAACGTAATTTTGGCTTCTGTTTTAAACGTAACCATTATATACGTTTAAAACTGGTATTGTCAATAGTTTACGGTCTTCATAATGTAACTGGGAAAAGTTCATAGAAAATGCTTTTATGATTACACTAAAAAATGGGGCAATTCATGGGGATAATGATATTGGAGGTATAAATGAAAAAAACATATGATCGTCTGGCTGCCGGAGAACGTATTCGCCTGAAAAGAAATCTTTTGGGATTCACGCAGGATGAAATGGCTGAAAAAATAGACCGTGCCGCAAAATATTATGCCGATATTGAACGTGGCAGCTGCGGTATGAGTGTAGAAACTCTGATGGCGCTTTCCGAAGCTTTAGATATGTCACTGGATTATATTATTTACGGAAAAGAAAACAACGAAAACGGATACCCCGGGCAAACCGCCGAAGTATCCGCTATTTTAACTATGCTAAATAATTCCGAACAAAGAGAACGTGATTATGCACTCAGACTTTTGAAGCTTTTTCTGGCTTATCAAAAATAAAACCCTGACTAGTTAAAACCAAACAGCTTCTGACAGATCTTGTACCCCTCTACGGAAATCTTGCGTCCGCCTCTTCCGGGCAGGTTCATCGTTCCGCCCATGATGCCATTGCGCATCCACAGGTACAGTCTCTTATCCTTGCTCTTAAGATACTCCCACAATTCTTTCTTCTTATCCAGGTGTTCCTGAGTACCGGAGCGGATCAGCAGAACGGATGACACTGTCATAATAATTTCCAGATAGTTACGCATGTACTGATACAGGCGTCTGTTCTTGACCAACTCCTGTTTTTTGGCCACAAGATAATCGATCATCAGCTTTGTCACACGGATCTGCTGATCGATACGGGAGATCATGACCGTCTCGTTCACGGACTGATCCTGTCTTCCTATATAATATCTGTAGAAATTCACATCCAGATAATACATATTTTTCACATAAGGTAACGGTTCAAACACATACAGATTGTCCACATAGAAAGTATGCTCCGGAAGCTTCAGTCCGCATTCCTGAAGCAGCTTCGTACGGAAGATCACAGAGTGCATCAGTATGTAATGTCCCTTGATAAAATGATGGCAGTCCGCCCAGGTGAACATCTTCTCTACCGGCAGAATATGACGGTACTGAATGACTTTCTTGCGACGCTCGCCTTCCTTCTCATAGACATAGTTGCTGATCAGCATGTCCAGTGCCTGACCGCCTCCTGCCAGCTCCCGCAGAGTGTCCAGGATCTTAAAATAGGCATCCTGCTTCACCCAGTCATCACTGTCCACCACCTTAAAATATAATCCAGTAGCATTGGCAATTCCGGTATTCACTGCAGAACCGTGTCCACCGTTCTCCTTGTGGATTGCGCGGACGATCGTAGGAAACTGTGCTTCATATTCATCTGCGATCTCCGCAGTGCGATCCTTAGTAGATCCGTCATCAACGATCAGAATCTCCACATCCTCCCCTCCGACTAACAGGGAGTCAATACATTTTCTCATATACTTTTCAGAATTATAACAGGGAATTGCTATGGAAAGTAATTTCATGATTGCTGTCCTTTCTTCATATTAAAACATAGTTCGAGGTATCCCAAGCTGCATGCTCAGTCCCTTCGCATAAGCTGCAAATGCAGAAGGAATGGGATATCTGTCTTGCGTCTCCCGGGGTTCAATATAGATCCAGTCCGCAGAATCCGGTCCCACCTTCTTCGGTGCGAGTTCATCGACCCGGATGAGGTACCCCTTCATATGCCATTCTCTGTGGGAAAAAATATGCTTTGCATCCTCCAACGGCTGAATCCTGAGTACCTGCAGTCCGTTCTCTGTCAGATATTCCTTCACCTCTTCCGCCGTACAGAATCCCTTCATTGACGGGAATTCATACATTCCGGCGAGCAGGCCCTTAGACGGTCGCTTGTGCAGCACCGCAAGCTCCGCATCCCGGATAATGAGGATCGTCTTCTCCTCTATGGTCCGTTCCTTTGCCTTTGCCTTATTCGGGTACTGTTGCTGTGTTCCATCTTCGTATGCCAGACAGATCTGCCTAAGCGGACACTCCTCACAATGAGGGGCACCGTTTGGAATACACACACAGGCTCCGATCTCCATCATTGCCTGGTTAAAATCCCCCGGCCTGTCCTTCGGTATAACCTCCCACAAGTCCTTCTCCACGGCCTTTTTCACTTTATCCTCTGAGATACATCGATCATCCTTACGGATGCGGGCGATCACACGGAGCACATTTCCATCTACCGCCGGGTTCGGTTTTCCATAAGCTATGGAAGATACTGCTCCCGCCGTATAGCTTCCGATTCCTTTCAGTTTCAGCAATTCTTCATAAGAATCCGGCATAATTCCGGCATAATCTTCCATGATCTGAATTGCTGCTTTCTGCAGATTACGCACCCGGTTGTAATAACCAAGTCCCTCCCAAAGCTTTAATAGAGTCTCCTCCGGTGCTTCCGCTAATGCCGCGATATCCGGCAGGGTATCCATAAATCTCTGAAAATAAGGTTTCACCGCCTCCACCCTGGTCTGCTGTAGCATGATCTCAGAGACCCATACGCGATAGGGTGTGGGCTGTTCTCTCCAGGGAAGAATCCTACGATTATTATCATACCATTTTAAAAGTGGTTTGGGAATTGCCCGAAGGTCACCTTTCCTAAAGATTTCCTTAACATCCGTTAAATTTTCATTGTATTTATCCATAGTGTCTACCGCAGGCGATTGCATTCAAACTTCTCCATGGTGAGCAGGCAGTTTTTCAGTTCTTCATAACGCTCCTCCGTCTCACCGTCATTTACTTCGATATCACAGGCGATTGCCATGGTCGTGATCATCTCATCGGTGATCCGGTGATGTAAGCCTGCGAGAATATTTAACTTCTGCTCATAGGAATCCGCATCCAGGAATTCTAATACCAAAGGATCCAGTGCGGGCTCCTCCCCTGCAACTTCTATATGCACTGCCGGTGCCTCCGGCTGTGCTGCTACGCCCTGCGCCCCACTCACTGCGTCAGTCTCACGGGTCTGTCTGTCCGCATCCGCACCCTGTAATTCAAAGCGGAATCTCTGCTGTATCTCAGGGTATTTGACCTTATCCACTTCGCTCGTAAACATCGCAAGCGGTCTCGCATATGTCTTAAAATCTCCGTACATTGCCTGATAGATCACCAGCTGCTCTCCGGTCTCCGAATGCTGTGCTATCGTAACGATCTGGTACAGATTCCCTTTAAAATGCTTATATATCTCATGTGGTTTGGGAATAAATGTCATCTGTCCTTCTCCTTTCCCATTGCCTCTGCTGCGGCATATGGTAACAGTATAACCCCTATTCTGAAAAATGTCATGTCTCCCTTAAAAATCTGTCAGAAGATATTCATAAGAGATGCTGTAACTGCCGGAAGCATTGCATGCCTGCATAAGCTCTGCGCTGAAAGCTTCACGTTCCTCTTCACTCATGTCATTGATCCTCTTATGATGGATCGTAAAGGTATAATCACATGCTCCGCTTTCATCCATCACATAAGTCAGTGTCACACCACTGTTACAGCAGCCATTCTCATTGAGATATTGCTTCACCTTTGTAAGCAGCTGCTGTTCCTTCACCCGATTCTCAATACGCTGTGTTTCATTGCTGCTTTCGCTTTTCACCGTGCTTCCGATGCAGAATACAATGGTCAGGATCAATAATACTGTAGTAACATAAAACATAATATTGGAAATGGCTTTTCTTCTCATAATCTATACCTCTCTGTTCTTTTATCCGGATTTTTACCGGAGCTTTCATCATCCGCTCCATCCGACAGATATAGATTACCTTTTTTCAAGTACTATAAAACCACCTCAATCCAAATGTCACTGCGAAGCGGTTATAATTCAGCTGTTAAAATATTCTGCTCCGGCGGATTCCACAGCTGCTTTTAACCCCAGGGCAGACATTCTGACTGCACCGTTGCCCCAGATGATCATCTGCTCCAGGGCATCTGAGGTAGCTACCGTCACGCGGTATTTCTGCGGTTTTGCTCCCAGCTCATGTGTGGTGCGCTCAATATACTGGTCTGCAGTCTCCGCTTCCTTCGTATAGACCACTTCTATGTTATGATATTTCATCACAGATCCCGGATTTCCTTTCACCTTATAGGCATCATAGACCAAAATCAGCCGACATCCCTGATATCCCTGATAGTTGCACAATATATCCATCAGTTTGTCCCTGGCGCTGTCTAAATTGATCTGTGCCAGCTCCCGCAGCTCCGGCCATGCGAAAATAATATTATAGCCGTCCACCAGCAGATATTCTTCCGGTTTTTCCTGAGGGCCTGCTTTGGTCTTCGGTGTCCGCATAGTGTCTGCCGGACTTTCCGTGTAGTTGCTGCGACTGCCGGAGGATGTATGATATCTGCGGAATCTATGCGGATCTTCTGCCCCTTTTCCATAGGTCCTGCGGAAGATCTCTTCGATCTCCTCCTGGGATATGATACGCTCTGTGCCGCCACCCGTCTGACGTACAGCTCCCTGCCGTCTGTTCACTGCCGGCATTCCCTGTAAGGCGTCACCCCCCGACTCTGCATTTTCCTCCGAATCCGGTACCCAGCCGCTCTCCACATGGGCGTATTCCGACACCTGATCCCATGGCACCTGGAAACCGGCCCCGTGGGCACAGAATACGGAACCGGTAGGATTGGCGGTATCCGCCTCCGGATCGTAATCCGTCTGTGCCATCACCTCTTCCGTATTATGGCAGGGTTCGTACCCCTGCAGGCTGCAGGACAGTCTGCCGTGTCCTTTGGTATAGGAAGCTACTTCTCTGGCGTAATCCCGCATAGTTGCCACCGGCACACTGCCCGTCAGTACACTGTTGTTTCCTTCGGTCACAGGCGGATCGAATCGTCCGTTCATTCTGGTGATATCTGACATTGCCCTGCCGAGATTTTCTGTCGGCACTTCCAGTCGATAGGAAAACCACGGCTCAAGCAGAATACTTTTTCCACTGCGCAGTCCCTGCCGGATGGCGCGATAAGTCGCCTGCCGGAAATCCCCGCCTTCCGTATGCTTTGTATGTGCCTTCCCGGCGATCAACAGTATTCGAAGATCTGTGATCTCCGATCCGGTGAGCACTCCCACATGCCTTTTTTCCTCCAAATGAGTCAGGATCAGTCTCTGCCAGTTCCGATCCAGCATATCCTCACTGCACAGAGAGGCAAATTGCAAGCCGCTGCCCCGCTCACCCGGTTCCAGCAGCAGGTGTACTTCTGCATAATGTCGCAGGGGTTCAAAATGCCCGATGCCTTCCACCGGTTCCGCCAGCGTCTCCTTATAGACAATGCTTCCCGCATCGAATTCCGCTTCCAGTCCGAAACGCTCCCACAGGATATTTTTCAGGATCTCCATCTGCACCTGCCCCATGACCTGCATATGGATCTCCCGCTTTTCCTCCTGCCATAATACATGTAACTGCGGCTCCTCTTCTTCCAACTGTCTGAGCTTTCCAAGCGCTGTCACGGGATCCACATCCGGGGGAAAACTCAGCCTGTAGGTCAATACCGGTTCCAACACCGGTGCCAGATTCTCGCTTTCATAGCCCAGTCCCTGTCCTGCAAATGTCTTCGTAAGTCCTGTGACCGCACAGACTTCTCCCGCCGGCACGCTGTCTGCGGTCTCATAGCTTCCTCCATTGTACAGGCGCAGCTGATCTGCCTTTTCCTCCCAGATCTCTTCCCCGGCACCGCTTTTCTCATTACCGATCATCATTTTGACCCGAAGCGTCCCTCCGGTGACTTTCAGATACGTCAGACGGTTCCCCGACGTATCTCTGCCGATTTTATAGACTCTGGCTCCAAACTCCTGTGAATATTCCGGTTCCGGCAGATAGAAAGACAGCCCGTCCAACAGCTTTTCTATGCCTTCCTGTCTTAATGCGGATCCAAAAAAGCAGGGAAACAGCTTCCGCTGCGCCACAGTGAATGCTATGCTCTCCGGCTGCAAGGCTCCGGTCTCCAGATATTCCTCCATCAGTACTTCACTGCACATGGCGGCATGTTCCAGTTCCTGCTCACGGTCCTCTCCGGATTCATCCTGCGCCATGATATTTTCAACGGTTACAATATTGCCATCCAGCTTACCTTGCAGTTCGGCCAGTATTTTGTCCCGCTCGGTGCCCGGCTGATCCATTTTATTTACGAATAAAAATACCGGAACCTCATATCTTTTCAATAATCTCCACAGTGTGTAGACATCCCCCTGCACGCCGTCACTGCCGTCGATCACAAGGATTGCTGCGTCCAGTACCTGCAGTGTCCTCTCCATTTCAGCGGAAAAATCCACATGCCCAGGGGTATCTAACAGAGTGATATCCACATCTTTCCACCGGATTCTCGCCTGCTTGGAGAAGATGGTAATGCCTCTCTTCCTCTCCATTTCCCCATTATCCAGAAAAGCATCTCCGTGATCCACTCTTCCTGCCTTGCGGATCGTTCCGCAGGTATATAAAAGGCCTTCCGCCAGTGTTGTCTTGCCGGCATCCACATGTGCCAGAATTCCTATGATTAATTTCTTCATTCCTATCGTTAACCCTTCTATCTCCGGTTCCTGCTGTTTCTCCAGGATTCTTACTGTTTCCTTAGGTTTCTACCGCTTTCTTAAGTTTCTGCTGTTTCCTTAGGTTTCTACCGCTTTCTGATCTTTACTATCTACGATACTATATTTTCGCCGATTTTCCAACTGTTTTATCTTGCGGTTGTCATTGCAAATCCGCTTATAGATAGGCTATAATCATAGCATACTTTCCATCTTTCCATTAACAGGAGGAGTTATGATTAAATTAATTGCAACCGACATCGACGGTACGCTTCTAAAAGACGGTACTCTGATGATCGATCCGGAATATATGACCGTAATTGAAAAACTGACTTCAAAAGGAATCATCTTCGTTGCCTGCTCCGGCCGGCAATTCATCAGTGAACGAAAGCTTTTCGCTCCCGTTTGCGATAAGCTTCTCTATATCACGGACGGCGGCACAGTAGTCCGTACCCCTCACAAAATTTTAAAAGTCCACACTCTGCCCGAAGATGTCTGGCATGGAATGTGTGAAACGGTTCGCAATGAATTACCGGACTGTGATTATTTTATTGCCACTCCGGATTATTGTCTGGCAGAAGATGCCGGAAGCCGCATGTTCCGATGGCTTACGGATTCTTACGGATATGATATCCGTGAAGTACCGGACCTGTTAAAAGCACCTGTGGACAACGTGATCAAATTCACAGTGTATCATCCTTCGGCATGTGAAGAAATGTGTGCCCCGCTTTTCACTCCCACCTGGCAGACCAAGGCTAAAATCGCTTCCTCCGGCAAAGAATGGATGGACTGTAACCCGTTAGGTGTGAACAAAGGAACCGCTATTCGGTTTTTACAGGAATATCTTGGCATTGCCCCGGATGAAACCTGCACTTTCGGAGACAATCTGAATGATATAGAAATGCTTGAGAGCGCCGGAACCAGCTATGCCGTATCCAACGCAAGAGAGGAAGTGATCGCTGCCGCAAAGAGAACCTGTGCGCCTTATTGGGAAAACGGCGTGCTGCAGGTATTAAAAACTTTTCTGTAAGCTTGACACTGTCACAATAAAGCACTATAGTAAACAGGTAAATATTATATTCCGCTAGGGGAGCACATCGCTGAGACTGAAGTGTTGCAAGACTATGCCATCACTTCTAACCCTCACTACTTGAACCGGATAATACCGGCGTAAGGAAGCATAGATTTCATGCAGTTATTGTCTACATATACACTGCTGATAACAGTGTATGAGAGCCGTACATTATAAGAGTGCCGTTCAAGACTGTAATTTTTGCATGGATACGATGTTGTCCCTCCTCGCGCATACGAAGGAGGATTTTTTTATGTTGTACAATGTTGTTGTGAATGACTGGGGCGAGACTACTTATGTCCCCACTGCTCTGGGCAATGTTCTGTTAGTGGTTGTCCTGATCGCTCTGCTGGCCGTGGCTGTTGTATTTGCCCGTAAGCAGAGAAATAAGACCGGGGCTGACGACGTTGATCAGAAAATGGCTCACAGTAAGCTGACCGTAAAGCAGTTGGCATTCTGCGCCATGGCAATCGCTCTTGGAACCGTGCTGTCAAACATCAAGCTGTTCCATTTTCCTACCGGCGGTTCCATTACGCTTCTGTCCATGCTGGTGATCTGCCTGCCCGGTTACTGGTTCGGTCTGGGTGCAGGTATCGCCACCGGAGTAGCTTACGGTGTGTTACAGCTTCTCATTGATCCCTATGTATTGTATCCCATGCAGTTGATCGTTGATTACATTTTGGCTTTCGGTGCTTTGGGATTGTCCGGACTCTTCTCCAATGCGAAATTCGGACTGCTGAAGGGATATATCACCGCTGTGTTGGGCAGATATGTGTTCGCCGTGATCTCCGGATGGATCTTCTTCGGCGCGTATGCCTGGGAAGGCTGGGATCCCCTGCCCTATTCCCTCGCCTACAATGCGATCTATATCTTCGCTGAAGCGGCAGTAACATTACTGATCCTGTCCGTGAAACCGGTGCAGAATCTGTTCTCGAAGTTAAAACAGATGGCTTTAAATGATTAGGTAGATTGAAAGTTTACGAAAGCATAGCCGCGCATAGGCAAAATAAGAACCGTGATCGGGAGCTTGCTCACAAATCACGGTTTTTATTTTTGCCGTGATGCGGCGAACGCCGCGATATGAAATAAGATTGGCAGCTTTTTTTGCTGACAATCTTATGAATGGCGTGGCTCATTGCGGAGAACTGCCAATAAATATGGAGCGCCCTTTGCGACACATTTATGAATTGGGTGCATGGCTCGTAACGTAGGGTTGCCGTAGACCGGACGAACGCCCGCCTGCGCCCTTCTTCCGCCTCAGCGTGAATAGTTTATGGGTATGAGAAGTTTGTTTGGTTGCTGATACCCACGCTATGAATTAAACTACCGGGGCTTAATTGACTAAATTTGTTGATTACGCCCCGCGTAACGTAAACTACCAGGGCTTAATTGACTGAATTTGTCGATTACGCCCCGCGTAACATAGACTGCCGGGGCTTAATTGACTAAATTTGTTGATTACGCCCCGCGTAACGTAGACTTCCGGGGCTTAATTGACTAAATTTGTTGATTACGCCCCGCGTAACGTAAACTACCAGGGCTTAATTGACTGAATTTGTTGATTACGCCCCGCGTAACAAATAAGACCGGGATTGATGCGCAAGTGCCCACGCCCGGTCTTTCTTGTTCTCTAGCGTGGCTATGCTTTCGCAGCTCTCCAGTTTGGTGTAAAAAACCTAAAAACAATGAATTCCGTACAAAAAAGTTCCTAAATCAGGAATTTTTGTACGGAATTTCTTCATTTTGCACGCTCACCGAAAATAACTGCTTTTTATATGGCAAAATCTCATGTTTTTGTATTTTTTTAGCAAAAAATGGCGTTTTTAATACAAACAGAACTCCCCGAGCGGCCGACGGCAATGCTGCGTTACGAGCCATGCATTCAATTCATAAATGTGTCGCAAAGGACGCTCCACATTTATTGACAGCCCTCCGCAATGAGCCACGTTATTCATAAGATTGTCAGCAAAAGGCGCTGCCAATCTTATTTCGTGTTCTTCATGACATCTTTATTCTTCACAAGGTAATCGATCAAAGATACCACGGTGAGGATCAGTGCGATCCACATAATGATATTGGTAAGGATCTGCAGCTGCGGGAAGTTGGCGATCATCAGGCAGATCATGACCATCTGGAAGGTGGTCTTGAACTTGCCCCAGTAACTTGCGGCAATGACTACGCCATTGTCGGAAGCGATCAGACGGAAGCCGCTGATGATAAACTCTCTGGCGATGATGATGATGACCACCCAGGAAGGGATACGGTTCATCTCGATCAGTGCGATCATGGCGGAACATACTAACAGCTTATCCGCCAGGGGATCCATGAACTTACCAAAGTCGGTGATCAGATTATATTTTCTTGCAATCTTACCGTCGATCAGATCGGTGAGGCTGGCAATGATGAAGATAGCCAGTGCGATCATATCCGTCACAAAGGTGTTCTCGCCAAACCATCCGGCCTGACCTCCCAGTAACAGGATAATAAACGGTACGATCAGGATCACACGAAAAATAGTCAGCTTGTTGGGCAGATTCATTTTACTCATGATATATTTCTCCTATCAGATCATATTCATTGGAACCGGTGACCAGAACCTTGACAAAATCTCCGGTCATCAGATTCGCTGAAGTATTTACGAACAGATAGCCGTCCACATTAGGGGCATCTCTGTAGGTTCTTGCAACATAAGTCTCTTCGTCCGCAACCTTGCCCTCGATCATTACGGTCAGGATGTGTCCTACCATATCCTCCGCCTTGTCAAAGGCGATTGCCTGCTGTAATTCCATCAGTTCATCTCTCCGGAATTCCTTGACTTCCTGCGGTACCTGGTCTTCCATAGTGGCAGCGGGAGTATCTTCCTCCTGAGAATAGGGGAATACACCCAGACGGTCGAATTCCATCTCATTGACAAACCGATACAGCTCCTCGAAATCCTCCTGGGTCTCTCCGGGGAACCCGCTGATCAGTGTGGTACGCAAGCAGATATCAGGGATTTTCTCCCGAAGTTTCCCAATGATGGCACGAAGTTCTGCCTGGTCGGTACGTCTGCCCATTCGTTTCAACACATTGTCGGAAGCATGCTGGATGGGAATATCCAGATAGTTACATACCTTGGGTTCTGCTGCAATAGCATCGATCAGTTCATCCGTGATCTCCTCCGGATAACAGTATAAAATACGGATCCAGTAGATACCGGGGATCTGCGCCAGCTCATGTAAAAGTCCGGGCAACTCCTTTTTCCCATACAGATCCACACCGTACAGCGTGGTCTCCTGTGCTACCAGGATCAGCTCCCGTACGCCTTTATCCGCAAGTTCTCTGGCTTCTTTTAACAGACTCTCCTTGGGAACGCTGCGGTAATTGCCCCTGACCTTCGGAATAATACAGTAGGTGCAGTGTTTGTCACAGCCTTCTGCAATTTTCAGATACGCAAAATGTCCGCCTGTAGTGACAACACGGTTGGTCTCTGTCACAGGGGCGGCATTAATATCTTCATAATGGTTCTGTTTCTGTCCTGCCAGGATCTCCTCCAGGGCAGCTACGATCTCATCAATAGCAGTGGTTCCGATAATGGCGTCCACCTGCGGGATCTCCTTCTGGATCTCCTCGCGGTAGCGCTGGGCGAGACACCCGGCAGCGATCAGTGCCTTGACCTGTCCGCTGTCCTTCAGTTCTCCCATCTGCAATAATGTATTGATACTTTCTTCCTTGGCATCGCCGATAAAGCAGCAGGTGTTTACCACTACAACATCTGCCTCTGCTTCATCATCCGTGAAGGTATAACCTTTTTCCTGGAGCATGCCAAGCATCTTCTCGGAATCGACAAGATTCTTGTCACAGCCCAGGGATACAAACAATATCTTCATGCGTCTTATGCTTCCTCATCATCACCAAGGATCTTGATCTTACCCTGATTCAGCTCTTCTACTGCGATAGACAGGGGCTTATCCACCTTGGCTGTTACCAGAGGCTCGTCACCTGCGATGATCTGTCTTGCTCTCTTGGCAGTTGCCATAACGATAGAATAACGGCTGTTGACAACGGGTGCTTCGCCGGGCTCTACCTCGCTGTTTACTACTTTCATTAAGTCGGTATAAGAGGGATGTAACATTTTATTTTGCTCCTTTCGCGAAACCTTTCAGTTCCTCTCTGATCTCTGTGATAAATTCTACACGACGGGACGGTACATTTTTCGCTGCTTCCACATACTTCTGTACCGCTGCAGCACACTCATCCAGATCGTCGTTCACTACTATATAATCATAGGCATCCATGCCTTCTGATTCTTCATAAGCCCGCGCCAGTCTCTGTGCGATCACATCGGCTGTCTCGGTTCCTCTGCCCACCAGTCTCTTCTGCAACTCTTCTGCACTGGGAGGGGTAACGAACAGTAACAGGCTCTCCGGGAACTGTTCCTTGATCTTCATGGCTCCCTGAATCTCGATCTCTAAGATCACATCCTTACCTGCCTGCATCTGCTCTTCCACATATGCTTTCGGCGTTCCGTAATAATTGCCGCAATACTGAGCATACTCGATAAATCCGTTTTTTGCAATATTTTCTTCAAATTGTTCTTTGGTGCGGAAGAAATATTCTCTTCCGTCCTGTTCTCCTTCACGCGGTCCTCTGGTAGTCATGGAGATAGACAATGCATAATTGTCATATTCCGATAACAGCTTTTTCACCAGTGTTCCTTTGCCGGCTCCGGAGAATCCGGAGATCACCATCAATATTCCCTTATTCTGCATCTTCTTCACTGTCCTCTTTTTCATCTTCCGGCCACAACGCCTGTGCTCTTCCCGCAATCGTCTCGGGTAAAAGTGCAGACAGCACGATCTGACTGTTCTCCATGACCAGGACGGATTTCGTCCTGCGTCCCTGTGTGGCATCGATTGCCAGTCCCGTCTCTTTTGCCTTCTGCACCAGGCGTTTGATAGGTGCGGATTCCGGACTTACTATAGCAATGATCTTATCTGTATTCACAATATTTCCAAATCCCACATGGATCAGTCGGTTCATTGTATCGCCTTTCGTGGCTATTCAATATTCTGTATCTGCTCTCTGACTTTTTCGATCTCAGTCTTTAATTCAATGGCACAGTTGGAGATCTCCAGGTCATTAGACTTAGACAGAATCGTATTGGCTTCGCGGTTCATCTCCTGCGCCAGGAAGTCTAATTTCCTTCCGATGCTGCCACCGGCTGTCAGTGTATTCTTCGTGGTCTCAATGTGGCTGCGCAGTCTCACCAGTTCTTCATCCACGCACACCTTATCCGCGAAGATCGTCACTTCCGTGAGAAGTCTTCCTTCGTCCACTGTGGTATCACCCAGCAGTTCCTTCACCCGCTCTTCCAGTCTCTGACGGTACTCCGCGATGATCTGGGGAGAACGCTCTGTAATGAAATCTACCAGCTTCAGCATGCCGTCCAGTTTCGCGATCAGATCATCCCTAAGATGTTCCCCTTCGGTGATCCGGGTCTGTACGAACATCTCGCAGGCACCCTTTAAGGCTCTCTGCAGTTCCTTCCACAGCTCTTCCTCGTCGATATCCTGCTCTTCCATCACGAAGACATCCGGATACTTCGACAGGGTAGACACCCTGATATCACAATCCAGATCAAAATCGCTGGCCATCTGCTTCAGGTATCCCAGATACTCCGCTGCCAGTTCCTTGTTGTAACGGACGCTGGACGTGTTCTCGGAAAAATCTTCATAAGTAATGAACAGATCCACTTTACCTCTGGAAATGTAGTTCTTCAGTTCACTGCGGATCGCAGACTCGAAGAAATTCAGCTTCTTCGGCATTTTGATGTTCACATCAAGGTAGCGATGATTCACAGACTTCATCTCTACGGTAAACTTTCTGTTATTCTCGGCAGTCTCACATCTGCCAAATCCCGTCATACTCTTGATCATAGCTTCTCCTGTTGTAAGGGCGCTTAAAGCCTTCCACAATTTACGGTTTACGTTCTATTATAGAATAAAAAAGCTCTTTCCGTCAAGTGCAGGTGCCCTATTTCCACTCGTCATAATGCTCCAGAAAATGATGTTTCACACCGTCCTCTTTATAGGCGATGATCGTGCGCAGGTTGACATTCTCCACGCTCTTGAAAATGTTCCCTTCGATAAAGGGATTGGTCTGCTTCAGGGAAGCGATCAGGTTCTTGATCTCCATACGTTTGGAGGGACTGCTGCCATCGGTACGGCAGGTGGTACAGGTATCGGTAAAGCGGCATGCACACTGGATAAAATGCAGATCGTTGTAATCTCTCCAGTGCTTGATGTCGTCCTCGCGGATCAGATACATGGGGCGGATCAGCTCCATGCCCTCGAAATTCGTGCTGTGCAGCTTCGGCATCATGGTCTGCACCTGTCCGCCGTACAGCATCCCCATAAGGATCGTCTCGATAACATCATCGTAATGGTGTCCCAGGGCGATCTTATTGCACCCCAGCTCCTTTGCATGGCTATACAGATAGCCTCTGCGCATTCGGGCGCACAGATAGCAGGGGGAATCCTCGATATCATACACCGCATCAAATATCTGGGATTCAAAAATCGTGATGGGAATATCCATCAGCTTCGCATTGTTCTCGATGATCTTGCGGTTCGCCTCACTGTAACCGGGATCCATCACCAAAAATACCAGTTCAAAGGGGAACTTGTTGTGACGCTTCAGCTCCTGGAACAGCTTTGCCATCAGCATGGAATCCTTACCACCGGAGATACATACGGCGATCTTGTCGTTCTCCTGGATCATGTCGTACTCATTGATAGCTTTGGCAAATCGGGAAAACAGGACTTTATGGAATTTTTTGCGGATGCTTTTTTCAATCTCCCGTGCCCGCTCGTTTTCTTTTTCTCCGGGCTGTTCCTTCTGCATCAGGTTCAGAAGCCACCCGGTATAGCCGCCCTGTAAACTGTAGACGTCCATTCCCTGTTCCCGGAAATATTCTGCGGACGCTTTACTGTTCTGCCCGCGGCTGCAATACAGGATCACTTTTTTATCCCCTGCTGCCGCAGCCAGCTTGTCCACCAGTTCACATTCGGGGATTGCAATGGCTCCGGGAATCATTCCATAGTTTACTGCTTCATCCCCTCTGGTATCCACCAGAATGTATCGTTCAAGGTCCCGGGACTGTAGTTCTTCCCATGTGATCTCAATGGGCTGTATTGTCTCTTTTTCTTCCATTTTTATATTCCTTTACTCTGCCCGAACAGGCAGTCTATTGTTTTTCCTCTCTCACTCTGCTACACTGTTATTAAAAATATGGTAACTGAATCGTTACATTACATTCATAGAAAGGCACACAAATGATTCCTTATACTACTTTAGATTCCATTATAGCGCAAATGCCCGAGCGCACCGGGCACACTCTGTTAGATGAAGATCAGGGGTGTGTAAAAGGGTGTCGTATGGGCGTATCCCTCTATCGCAGCACAGAATATCACATGCCGCAAAAGCATGACGATCAGGAAGGCTTCTTCGTGTTGGACGGAAAAGGATATGCTCTCGTCGGTGGCGAAGAAATCCCTCTGCTGCCCGGTACCGCCTTTATGGTACCTGCTCACACGGATCATGTGATCAGACGGGATCCCTCCTGTGACTGCTGTAAGGTTCTGTGGTTCCATGCCGCAGTAGAATGATCCTCAGTCCCCGCACACCGCCAGAAGCTCCGGCAGCTGTGCCTGAAGCTCGGTCAGGCTGTCACACTTTTTGTCTACCAGCGCAAGAATCTCTTCTGTGGGCGGCAGCTGATCCGGCACCATCACCGTATATAAGCCTGCCGCATAGGCGGATCGGATACCGTTGAAGGAATCCTCCACCGCCAGTGCCTGTCCGGGTGCAACCCCAAGCTCCTCGCAAGCCTTCAGATAAATATCCGGTGCAGGCTTGCCATGCTCCACCATGTCGCCACAGATAATTTTCTGAAAATAAGATGTGATACCCGCTCTGTCCAGATGCTCCATCACTGCCGCTTTTCGCGTGGAAGAAGCAAGTGCTACGGGAATACCCTGCTTTTTTAAATACTTCAGGATCTCATGTACGCCGGGTTTTTCCGGAAGGCCATCCCGTTCTTCCTTTTCCTTAAATCTACGACTGCAGTCCTCATGCAATTCTTCAAAGGAGATGTCAATGCCCTGCTCTGCCTTTGCTGCCTCGAATACTTCCTTCGTGCCCTGTAAGGTTCTGCCGATGCAGGCTTTGGAGATCTCATCCACATTTTTAAGCCCCGTAGGCTCTGCCGCTTCTCTCCAGCACTCCATATACATCCTCTCGGTATCAAAGAGGACACCGTCCATATCAAATATCACTGCGGTTATTGTTGTCTTCATAATTCTCCTCACATCCAAAGCACCATCAGATTGTTACCCATACCGATGATCCCCATCATTTTGCGCGTAAATAGTAATCGATGATATCTGTCTCTTCCATGGAAATATAAGTTCCGTACATGGCTATGTTGCAGCACAATACCCTGCTTCCCGCAGGGAAGATCATCTCATATCCTTTAGACGAAGCCAGCCCCGGATATCTGTCATCCGCTCTTCCGTAGGAAAAATAAGCAGCGGAATTACCTATCTTCAAAGGTTTCGGTGCCCCAATCCCTCCGGCGATCAGAGCCTCGTCCTTTTTCCATTCAAAAAAGCTCCAGTTCTTTTTCTCTCCGAGTTGCCTTGGTTCTCTGCTTCGTTCCGTCAGCAGAATCTTACCCTGTGTATTTAAAAATGTCAATGCTCCCGTCTTTTTATCCACACGGATCTGGGCATATCCCGCTGTAATTTCCACCAGGGAAGGATTCTCCCGCACCGTGCATCTGAGGTCTCCTGCTGCCGTCACCGCCGCTTTCGGGAATTCACGACACTGCCCTTTGGCAAAACAAATCCGGAACAGATCCACCGCAAGGGGTGTGATCCGCAAGGTTCCGTAACTACTCAAAAGGTCCACATAGCCCTTGCCCTTCATGACCATGCGCACAGCGCAGTCGATCCTGGAATGTCCGGCGGGCATCAGTGTTTTGGCATCCGGCATATCGCCGTACTCGCCGTTATTTTCTACCATCCGCGGCTCCTGTCTGCCGGTTGCTCTGCCAGCATTGCCGTTTCCTGCCCCGTATACTTTCGCAGGTGACGGCTGTCCCGTCCGCCTCGATTCAGGTCCCCCTGACTTTCCTGCTTTCTTCGGTGTAGCGCCGTCTGTTGTCCCCTGACTGTTTCTTGTCACGATGATCTTCTTTGGGCCGTAACGCTCTCTGGCCACACGTTCCTTTTCCGCTTCCTGTGCCCTCTGTCTGTAGATCTCTTCTTTTGTCTTCTCCGACTCTGCCTGTTTTACCACCGTTTTCACCGGCTTCTTCTGGGCATCTACGGCAAGGCTCATTCTCTGCTTCTGCTCTGGGGATACCGGATCTACGATCAGTCCGGTGAGTTTCCCCCGGTACAGCACCGTCAGTTCATGCAGAGCTCGGGTGGCTGCCACGTACAGCTGCTTCACATACCCGTCTTCCACCGGGTAATCTTCCTCCGAAGCGTTGAAGATCAGTACTGCATCGAATTCCAGACCTTTGGTGTATTTTAACGGAAGCACCATGACGCCCTCGCTGATCTCCCATTTCCCCGCATCTCCGGTATTCAGGTTCACGCTGTCCTGTAAGGCTGCTGTTACTTTTTCCGCCTCCGCTTCGTCAATGCAGACTACGGCAATGGTATCCAGCCCCTTGCTCTGCCATGCTTTGATGATCTGCTCCGCCTGTGTCACCTGCTCTGTAAAATCCACACATTTTTTCACCGTGATTGGTTCCCCATGACGTATGATGGGCTCCACCGGATAGACCGGAAAGCTTCCGTGATACAGAATGTCCGTGGCAAACTCCGAGATTTCCACCGTGTTACGGTAGCTTTTCTGCAAAATGCCGAAATAATCAAACTCTCCAGGCAGCATCAATTTCCGCAGTTCCGTCCAGTCGTTGAGACCGTAGCGGTCGGAAATATTCTGGGCCACATCTCCCATGATCGTATAGGTACATTTGCTCAGACAATATTTTAAAGACGCATAGGCCATCATGCCGAAATCCTGAGCTTCATCAATCACCACATGCCCCGTCTCCCGGATCACCGTGTCCTCCTTGATGCGCTTGTAGAGGTAGGCCATGGCCGCCAGATCATAGACATCGTAGACACCTTCCGGCACCTCGACCGTGAAATCTTTCTCCTGCTCTTCCTTCAGGAACTGTTCGTAGAGTTCCGCCACAGAGCCCTTCCATTCCCTTTTTCCGAAATAGGTCTCATAATAATGCTTGAGCTTCTGCTTTTCCGGCCGGGTATAGGAATAATATTTTCCGCTCAGCTCATTTTCCAGCCGTGCCATCAGATAATCCGTCAGTCTGCTGATTTTGTCCGCCCGGGACAGATCCTTTGTCTCTTTCAATAAGCGTGCAATGGTGGCCCGGTCCAGCAGCACTTTGCCAGTCTTTTCGATCACCACGTCCTCTCTGGGTATCGCGCGGTATTCGTAACGCAGGCAGAAATTCTCCAGCTCCTTAAACCAGACAAGAGTTCCCTTCACCGCCGGGGTCACACCTTTTACCACCGGCTTGATCTGCCAGGACTTGTCCCAGTCCTCGTACAAAAGCCTTACGAACAACTGCTCCATGGTCATCTGGGAGACACCGTAAACATTCAGTTCCGGCAGCACTCCCGTTATATAGTTTAAGAGCACCTGATTGCTTCCCACAATATAAAAATCTTCCGGTGCAAACTCCTGCTCGTAGTTGTACAGGATGTAGGAAATACGGTGCATGGCCACTGTGGTCTTGCCGGAGCCCGCCGCTCCCTGTACGATCATGTTGTGCTGGGGCTTTTTGCGGATGACTTCGTTCTGCTCCTGCTGGATTGTGGCAATGATCTCGCCCAGCACCGCCTTTTTGTTCCGCGCCAGATATTTTGTCAGCAGTTCATCGTTGGCCACCACATCCGAATCGTAGAAGTCCTTCAGCTCATCATTTTCGATCTCATAAGTGCGCTTCCGCGACAGGGTGATGTCGTATTTTCCCTCCCCCTTTACGGAATAAGAGACATCCCCCAGAGCGGCATCGTAATATACGCTGGCAATGGGTGCTCTCCAGTCGATGACCTCCGGTTCTGCCGGGTTATCCGCAATGACACTTCTGCCGATATAGTAGACCTCGTCTTTTTTCAGTTTTTTGTCCCGGAAATCGATTCTGCCAAAGTAGGGCTTTTTCCTCGCCTGTTCCGCCCGGCGCAGATCCTGATTCACGAACTTGAAGCGGGCATCCGCATTGTGCCACAGGGTCTGGGCTTCCTTGTCGTTCTCGTCGAATTCCTCCTGCATGGCATGCAGTTCTTCCGCCAGAGCCTGTACACTCTGCCTGTTGGCATCCACCTTGCGCTGTGCGATCTCTAACGTATGCTGTAATCTTTTTTCCTCATCCTGCCTCGTAATGCCGGGTAAACTGCTCATATTCTCTCCTGTTCAAAACCATAAAAAAGAAAAAGCAAAGGAAGCCTGTCGAAGACTTCCTTTGTATGTATTCTAAATCACATTTTACCAGTCAGAGCCCCAGTCATCGTATCCTGAGTCCCAACTGTCATTGGAATCCCATCCGGAATCCCAGCTGTCATCATCCCAGCTATCGTTATTATCATTGCTGTACTCATAAGGAGTGTAATAGGACGAATCCTCAAAATCCTCATATTCCGCATCGCTGTCATAGCTGTAGGAATCATAGTAACTCTCGTAATTGCTTTCCATCCAGGATTCATCCGGTGCATAGCGCCAGGAATCATTCTCCCATTCGTACCAGTTCCCATGATAATAGTAATAGTTCTGATCCTCATAGGTGTAATAGCCGTTATCCGGTCTGTTGTCAATCTGCCAGATAGAATAGGCGCCTGTAAAAATCGCCACCAGAGACAATGCTGCCATGATCAGGCAGAAAATTGTCAGAACCGTTTTTTCTATCTTTTTGCTCCGGGCTCTTTTCTTATTATAGGCGGTGTAATCTTTGGTTGGGCGGCTGGCAGGTGCCGCAGCTTTCGGCTGCTGGTGTGCTTTCTGCACTACCACTCTTTCCTTCATCTTCTGGTAAAGTTCGTTGACCGCATAGGCTTCATCGGTTCCCTTGTAACGTACTGCCCGGGTACCGTCCTCTTTATTCTTATAGACTACGAAGGTGCCATCGGTCTCATCCTTGTAAATACCGAAGGCTTTCGCGCCCTTGTAATCCTCTCCGATAAAGGTCCGCATGTCCTCCAGCGGAAGGTTCATCTCCTTTGCCCAGGCTTTCAGTTCCTCGATTGTCTGTGGTACACCGTTGGCATGGCGGTTGTAATTGTTGTTGACACCGCCACAGTTCGGGCAGACCTGATCAAAATCGTTGATCCAGCTGCCGCACCAGTCGCATTTTATCTTCACGTTCCCCTCCTGAAAATACACGTTGCAATAGTTTCTGTTTTATTGTACCACGTTCTGCACCTGCTGCCAACCTAGGAAATTGCCAAAAGAATGCGGCTCTCCCTGAGGGTCTTGCTCTGGTCGTAATCATACTCTATGGTCTGGATACTGACATCCGGAAAACGGGCATGCAGCCGCTGCAAAATTCCCCGCTCGCAGACATGGCTGACCAGACATCCGAAGGGATGCAGGATCAGCACACTGCCACAGCCTTTTTTCACATATTGTATCACCTCTGCGGCAATCAGCCAGCCGTCTCCGGTATTGCAGCCCTCCGCCAAAATCCCCTGCACTTTCTCCTTCAGTTCCGGGAACGGCAGATCCGTCTGGAACCTGTCTGTCTCCCCGATCACCGTAAGCAGATGTTTTTGTGCCTCACACAACCGGTGGAGCACAAAGGCACAGGCTTTCGCCATGACGGGATTGTGCTGGTACTTTTCTGCCTTATACCGCTCTGTATCCACCAAATACAGACAGTAGTTGACGAAACCACCACTGTAAGGCTCCATTCCCTGCCGGAGCAGAAAACTTTCGATATCGTCATTTCCCAGTTTCGAATATTTCATATAGATCTCACCGGTGATGCCAACTCTCTTTTTCTTCCCGGGTTTCACCGGTACCTTCGAAAATACTTCGCAGGCATACCGGTAATTTTTCTCTCTGGTGTGTCGTCCGTTCCTGTGTCTCCGAATGCTCTCGCACAGTTTCTTTTCCACCTGACTGCGGATGCGGTCCGTCTCTCCCGGATTCTGTTCGTAGGGCTTCACCTGCTGGTACAGGCACATGATCAGATCGCCATAGCATCCGGCAGCAATCCCACCGGACAACAGTGACGGAGTAATGCGAAAGCCGGTATGTTTTTCTTCTCCCATGAGGTTCAGGGAGATTACGGGAATCTGGGCATACTCCAGCTGTCCCTGCTCTGCCATGCGGTACAGCACTCTCTGGAGCAGATTGTAGATATTTCCGGCCCTGCAGGCACCGCCCGCCTGGGGCTCCATGAAGGTGATCTCCTCCGGATCCCGTTCCCCGCTTTCCAGATATTCCAGGAACTGTGCAAGGATCAATACCGTCGGATAGCAATAGTCGCTACTGATATAGCGAAGTGCCAGAGTGCGGTCCTTCACCGGGTTCTTTAAAGTCTCGAAGGAATACCCCTCCGCCCGGAATGCCGCCTCCAAAAATACATTCGTGTACTCCAGCATCTCGCACAGCAGGATCGTACGGGTCTTCTTGTCATGACGTGTGAAATTTTTACATACTCTGTGCAGTTCCTCCATACGTTTTCCTCATCTGACCGGGTTGGTTTGTGTCCGAACATAAATTTACTATTTTATATTGTAAGCTGAATCGTTGGCCCGTGCAAGTGTACATCTGGTTTATTCTGGTTGTCTACCATCGTCTGTAAACTTTCAGGCACACAAAAAAAGTGGAAACCTTGTATTTTCAAGGTTTCCACGCTTTTCAAAAGAGCTGCTGACGGGAATCGGACCCGTGACCTCCGCACTACCAATGCGACGCTCTACCGACTGAGCCACAGCAGCATCACGTGACTGCTAACGCAATCACTGTGATTCATTGTAACAAAGCAATCTATATTTGTCAACACAAATTTTTTCTTTTTTTGCTTTTTTTGCTACACTTATAACTATTTAGGATTTTTCTCGTCTTTCTGTGTCGCTTCCTGCTGCTCCAGTTCCTTCTGCTCCTTCCGCTTCAGGTAATCCGCCGCATCATCCGGTACGTCATCCAGGTTCTCACTGCCGATATCCACCTGCAGAGGCTTTCTCTTGAAGAGGATGTCATACATGACAGGGATGATGAACAGCGTCATCAGCGTGGCGTAAGCAAGTCCTCCCGCCACTACGATCGCCATGCCCCTGGACATCTGGCTGGAGAGGTCATCTCCGAACAGGAGGCTTGCCATTGCCAGGATCGTGGTAAGTGCTGTCATCAGGATCGGGCGCATTCTGGTCTTACCGGTAGCGATCAGTGCCTCTCTGCGTTCCAGTCCTCCCATACGGAGCTGGTTCGCATAATCCACGAACACAATACCGTTGTTGACAACCGTACCCAGCAGCACCACGAAGCCCATCATACCCATAACAGACAGCGGCTCGTTCATAAGCAGTAATCCTATCAGCCCCCCCGTGAACGCAAGAGGTACCGTGAACAATACAATAAACGGACTGAGCAGGCTCTGGAACTGTGCCACCATGACCAGATAGATCAGAGCAAGACCTAAGAGCAATACCTTACTCATCTGGATCACCATCTGATTGACTGTATCGGATTCTCCGGCAGTGTCAATGGTATAACCGTCCGGCAATTCATACGCATCGATCAATGGCTGCAATTCTCTGGACAGAAGGGTGGCATTGCTTCCCTCCGCCACAGTGGCTGTCACCGTCATGTAACGGCTCTGGTTCTCACGGTTGATGCTCTGCACACCCTCCTCCAGCTTTAGTGTGGCGAACTCAGACAGCGGATGATCCTCTGTGACAGTGTTGCCGTTATCATCCGTTGTCTGGATCTCAAAATTATAGTCCAGGAGATTCTCACGGGTCAGCGGTTCTCTTCCATCCTTTACGACGATCTTCATATCCTCGCCGTCTATGGTCACCGTGGCGGCATCGGTACTCTCCGTCAGCTTTCCGTTCAGCTCGGAAAAAATCTGGGCAACCGTCAGACCTTTGCGCATAGCGGCATCTTTATCCAGTACCAGACGGATGACCTGATCCGGCTCTTCCTGCCCATTGGAAATATTTTCATAGCCCGGGATCGTAGCAGCCAGATCACAGATGTCCTGCGTGATCTTCGTCAGGGTATCCAGATCATCGCCATATACCTTAACAGATAATCCTGAGCCCATCATCGTGCTCATCTCAGACATTCCCGTTGATATCGTCAGTTCACAGTCAATATCCGCCGTGCGTTCTTCAATCTCCCTGCAGATTCTGTTTACTTCTTCTTTTCCGGCATTCTCATTTTCTGTCAGCACCAAAAATGTAAACTGATCGTAGGTGCTGTCTGACATACCGGAAGAAGAAGCCACCAGGGTGGTATCTCCACCTGCCATGGCACCTACATCTCCGATGCCATCTATGGTCGTCATGGCATCCAGCACCTGGTCAGCCCTCTTGTAGCATTCTTCCTTATCCGTATCCTCCGGCATCTGCACAGATATCTCAATCTGGTTAGATGTCATATCCGGGATCATGACGATACCCATCCGCATGACCGCCCAGATACTGTATACCAGCAGGCCGATGGCAATGGCAAGGGGCACGACCTTCACTTTCAGGCAGAATGCCAGCATTTTTCCATAGATATCCTGCACCTTGTCAAAGAACGGATGCTTCTTCTCTTTGGTATTACGAAGCAGGGTCGAACCTGCTGCCGGCACTACGGTCATAGCGATCAGCAGCGATGCCGCCAGGGTAAATATGATCGTAAGACTGATGGGCATCATCAGTTCACGGACAGTTCCTGCGGTAAATACCATCGGCAGGAATACGCAGACTGTTGTCAGGGTGGAAGCAATAATCGCACCTGCCACCTGTTTCGTACCCTGTACCGCTGCTCTCGCCGCACCGACTCCCTTAGACCGCAGACGATAGATATTCTCGATCACGACGATGGAGTTATCCACCAGCATGCCGATTCCGAGTGCCAGACCCGACAACGACATCATGTTCAGTGAAATACCTGTAAAATACATTAATATCAATGCCGTCAGAACAGACAGGGGAATGCTGACAGCTACAACGATGGTAGGTTTTACATCCTTTAAGAACAGCGCCAGGATCAGGATTGCCAGTGCCGCACCTACGATCATGCTCTGCAATACGCCATTTATGATCATAGTTATGTAATCGCCCTGATCCATCAGTGTCAGTACCGACAGTCCGGGATACTGCTCTTCCAGCTCTGAAATTGCAGCAGCGATATTTTTACTCACCTCATTTGTTCCCGCTGTGGAACTCTTGAACACAGACAGCACCACTGCACTCTGACCATTCAGTCTGGCATAGCTGTCATCGGCGTTATCGATCACCGTGATGTCAGCCACATCGCACAGCCGTACATCCCCGATATCTTCAATATTGGTAAGTACGATATTGGACAGTTCGTCCACACTTTCATAATTGCTTCCGACCTTAAGCAGCCAGGAATTGTCCTCCGCATCATCCAGATACCCCGCCGGCATGGCAAAATTCTGTGCATAGATGAGCTGTGACAGTGTCTGCATATTCACCAGCTGGTCTGCATTGGCATTACGAAGTGCCTCTGCCTTCTGTGCCTCAAAATTCTCCAGAGAGGTATTATACTGATCCCAGCCGTCTGCCAGCTGCTTTTTCGCATCCGCAATGGAATCCCAGCCCTCTGTGATCTGGTCCTGGGCAGAATCCAGGCTCTCCTTGTTGCTGTCAAGGGTTGTCTGGGCGGAATTCAGTGCACTCTGTCCGGAAGAGATCTGTGCAGAAGCCGCACCGAAGCCTGCTGCCGCCTCGATTTTTGCCTTTTCAATATCCGTATAGGAAACACCGCTCTTCTTCAGCTCCGCTTCTGCTGTGGATACTGCTGCCTGCACGCCGGCTTTCTCGACCTGAAGGCTGTTCAGGGAAGATACGTAGTCCTTATACCCGGATAACAGAGCCTTCTGGGTCTGATATCCGTCTGCTGTTTTCTGCAAAAGCTCTTTTCGCCCTTCGGGCGTCAGGGTATCCCATGTTGCTTCATCTATCCCGAGACTATGAAGGCTCATAGCGGGATTGACGGCAGCAAGCGCTGAATTTACGTATGTGCTGTTCTGGTCCGTCAGATTCATTAATGAAGATGTCAGAACTGTACTCATCTGATCTAATCCGGCTACTACATTCGGAATATCATTTGTAGTCTTGCCCTGTTCTTCCAGGGATTTTTCTATCTGTGTGATCGTCGCTTTCAGCGATGCCTCCTGCGCCTGTAACGTCAGCAGGTCTGTCTGCAATGCGTTCAACTGATCCAGTGCCTGGCTGGCGGTCGCCAGCTTATTCTCGGTATCCTTCTTCTGATCCTCCAGGGAGTCCTTGGCATCTTCCAGTTTTTCTTTCTGCTCGTCCAGTTCCTTCTGCGCATCGTCTAACTTCGTCCTGCCGTCATCGATATCCTTCTGTCCGTCGACCAGCTCCTGCGTGCTGTCTGCCAGCTTCTGCTCCGATTCCAGCAGCTGCTTCTTCGCATCATTCAGCTGATCCACCGCATCCGCAAAAGCATCATTGGTCTTTGCCAGGATTTTCTCGTTCAACACATCAATCTTATCCTGATTCAGATCCACAGAGATGGAATTCTCCACAATTCCGATGTCAGAGATACTGGTCACACCCTCCTGCCGTTCCAGATAGGGGATCAGCGTGTCCTCGACAAACCGCGAAGTCTCCTGAATATCCTTACCCTCATAGGATGTCGCCAGATATACGGAAGCCATCATATCCATGCTGATCTCCATGATATTCGGAGAACCGCATTCCTCCGGCAATGTCGATTTTACACTGTCCAGAGCGCTCGATACCTTTACCATGGCGGAATCCATATCCGTTCCGTCTGCGAATTCCAGTTCTACGATCCCGTAGTTTTCATAGGACATACTGTATACATTCTTTACACCGGAAATGGAGCCCAATGCGCTTTCCACAGGTTCGCTCACACTGGACTCCACTTTCTCCGGACTCGCTCCCGGATAAGTCGTGATCACCAGTAAATACGGCAGACTCATCTTAGGCAGAAGATCCGTTGTCATTCCCGATAAGCTTACAAATCCCAGAATAATGATGGCAACTACCATCACCAGAATTGTAAACGGTTTTTTTACACTAAATTTTTCCATATATTCCCGCGCCTTTCCCACGTAAACATCTGTATAGTAGTATGTTACCACTACTGGATCGCGAAAATCCATTAAATAAATCTAAAATTTAGATTCTTTGCTTAAAAAGCCGCGGATTTTCTGCTTTGCCCGGGTCAACGCATTTTCTGTTGCTTTTTCACTCCTCCTGAGCACCTTCGCAATCTGTGTGTAGCTCATTCCCGTAATATAGAGATCCAGCACCTGACGCTCGAGCTCGCTCAGCTCCGTGGCGATCCTTTTCTCCAGATAGGCCACTTTTTCCTTATCCAGAAAAAGTTCCTCGGGATTCCTGCCGGTCTTATCCGCCAGAAGCTCCGCCAGTGTCTGTGTCTCCGGATCTCTGTCCTCTTCCATTCTTCCATGGCTGTCCAGGGAGACATAGGTATTCAACGGTGTGTGCTTCAGCCGCTGCGATGCCTGCACCGCCGTATACATCTGTCTGCTGATACACAGATCCGCAAACGTGTAAAAGCTGGCGTCTCTGCCGCAGTCGTAATCCCGCACTGCCTTGAACAGACCGATCATCCCCTCCTGGATCAGATCCTCGCTGTCTCCGCCCAGGATATACATGGATTTTGCTTTGCTGCGCACCAGATTTTTATACTTATCACAGATGTAGTCCATCACCTGCCTGTCGCCTTCCCGCAGTTGGTCGATGAGCTCCTCATCTGTCATATCTTCATACTTGAAATGCTCTGTCATTCTTTCCCCTTTGCTATCCTGTTCCCGGATGCAGCGTCCTGTTATGCCTGCAGTCTCTGACGTACGATCTCGTAAGCCAGTACACCTGCTGCTACGGAAGCATTGAGGGAATCGATATCCCCCTTCATGGGAATAGATGCCACCATGTCGCATTTTTCCTTCACCAGACGGCCTACGCCCTCGCCCTCGTTGCCGATGACCAGACCGATGGGGCCCTTCAGATTCAGATCGTACATGGTAGTACCGCCCATATCCGCGCACACGAACCACAGACCTTCCTTTTTCAGGTCTTCGATGGTCTTCGCCAGATTCGTCACCTTTGCCACCGGCGTATAATTCAGTGCTCCGGCGGAGGTTCTCGCTACCGTAGCGGTCAGTCCCGCTGCACGATTCTTCGGAATGATGACGCCATGGGCACCTGCCAGATTGGCAGTACGGATGATAGCTCCCAGATTATGGGGATCTTCAATATTATCCAACAGGAAAATAAAGGGCGGTTCACCCTTTTTCTTCGCTGTTTCCAGAATGTCATCCACCTCCGCGTACTCATAAGCCGCCGCATAAGCGATGACGCCCTGATGTTTTCCGGTCTCGGATAACTGATCCAGACGCTCCTTGGTCACATACTTTACTAACGTGTCATGTTTTTTTGCTTCTCTTTTAATGGTCATCATCGGGCCGTCCTGACAGCCATCCAAAATGAACAGCTTGTCAATGGGTTTGCCCGAACGATACGCCTCGATCACGGCATTTCTGCCCTCTATGGTAAATTCCTGATATCCCATGCTTGTCCTTTCTTATTACGTATTACTTTCTCATTATGCATTACTTTCTCATTACGTATTACTTCTCTGTCACATGCGTTACATTACACTCAGATCTCCAGACCTGCCAGGCGGATACCGTCTTTGATCAGCTCAAGCATCCGGTCTGTCTGTCCTGTCAGGTACAGATACCCCATCAGTGCTTCAAATCCGGTAGCTCTGCGGTAGTCTGCCACAGAAGCATTTTTCGCCGTGGTGTAGGATTTGGCATTGCGTCCTCTGCGGTACACCGCTTCCTCGTCCTCCGTCAGCTCCGGAAGCAGTGCCTCGATCATGGCGGACTGCGCCGGTGCTTTTACATAGCGTGTTGTCTTTTTATGCAGGTCATTGGCGGAGCGGTTGGCACGTTCCACCACAATGCTTCGGATCACCAGTTCATAGATCCCGTCTCCGATGTAGGCTAATGTCAGCGGAGAATATGCCCGGACGTCCTGCCCTTCGCAGTCGAAGGTCTGCTTGATCTTAGTAAGAAGGGTTATGCTCTCTTCCATTTTACACCCTCTCTGGTATCTTCCAGTACAATGCCCTTAGCTAACAGTTCATCACGGATCTCGTCGGCTCTTGCGAAGTTCTTCGCCTTTCTGGCTGCCTGACGCTCCTCGATCAGTGCCTCAATGTCGCTGTCTAACATCTCTGCTTTTTTGTCCACGATCAGTCCACAGATATCGGACAGGGTCACGATCTCCTGCTTTAATGCTTCCAGGAATGCCTTGCTGCTCTCAGCCTTGGCATTTGAATTCACGAATTTTACCAGCTCGAAAATAGCTGCCAGTGCATCTGCGGTGTTAAAATCATCATCCATAGCTTCGTCGAACTTGGTCTCGAAACCCTGTGCCTCGGTGAGTAAGTTCTTCTCTTCTCCGGTCATTTCGGTATCTGCTGCCTTGTCCAGTAAGAACTTCAGATTGTCCACGCTGGTGACGATTCTCTCATAGCCGTTCTTCGCAGCTTCCATTAAGTCAGCGCTGAAATTCAGCGGACTTCTGTAATGCGCGGACAGCATGAAGAAACGCAGTACCTGCAGATCGTATTTTTCGGAGATCTCCCGGACAGTGAAGAAATTGCCCAGGGATTTGGACATCTTGCGGTTGTCGATGTTCAGGAAAGCATTGTGCATCCAGTATTTTGCAAAAGGCTTGTCATTGGCTGCCTCGGACTGTGCGATCTCATTTTCATGATGAGGGAAGATCAGATCCTCTCCGCCGGCATGAATATCGATCTCTTCGCCGAGATAACGCTTACTCATAACGGAGCACTCGATGTGCCAGCCGGGACGTCCCTGACACCAACAGGAATCCCAGTAAGGCTCGCCTTCTTTTTTCGGCTTCCACAGTACGAAATCTAAGGGATCTTCCTTCTGGTCCTCACCGGAGACTAACAGAGAACGGTTACCGCCCTGTAAGTCGTCCAGATTCTTATGAGAAAGCTTGCCGTAGTCCTTGAAGCTTCTGGTACGGAAATATACGGTACCGTCTGCAGCAACATAAGCATGTCCCTTATCGATCAGGGTCTGGATCATGTCCAGCATACCTCCGATCTCCTCGGTAGCCTTGGGGTTCTTGGTAGCGGGCTTGATGTTCATGCCCTCCATGTCTTTTTTGCACTCTGCAATGTAACGCTCAGAGATCACGCCGGGCTCAACGCCCTCTTCGTTAGCTTTTTTGATGATCTTATCGTCCACATCCGTGAAGTTGGATACATAGTTCACTTCATATCCCTTGTATTCCATGTAACGGCGCACGGTATCAAATACGATCATAGGACGGGCATTTCCGATATGGATCAGGTTGTATACGGTAGGTCCGCAGACATACATTTTTACCTTGCCGGGCTCTAAGGGCTTGAATTCTTCTTTTCTCTTGCTTAAGGTGTTGTAGATTTGAATGCTCATTGTTTATCCTTTCCTAGTTGCGATTTTTGCAATGATATATCTTTATTTTATCACACTGTCTTGTCATTTTCTGCAGATTGGGGCTGTTCCCCGGTCTCCGCACTCATTACCACCAGCCTGCGCAGCTGCTTTAATTCATCTTCCATTTCCAGTACCCGGTTGGTCAGTTCGGAATTCTCACGCTGCAATACCGTGATATCCTCACGCACCGGATCGGGGAGATCCGTCTGGTTCATGGTCTCCTGGGGGAGACTTGCGTTGTTGCGCTTCACCACGCGTCCCGGCACACCTACCACCGTAGATCCGGGCGGCACTTCGCTTAAGACTACGCTTCCGGCACCGATCTTCGAATTATCTCCGATGGTGAAGGATCCCAGGACTTTCGCTCCCGCACTGATCATGACGTTGTTGCCGATGGTGGGGTGACGTTTGCCGTGCTCCTTACCGGTACCTCCCAGGGTCACACCCTGATACAGGGTCACATTGTCGCCGATAATGGTGGTCTCACCGATGATGACACCGTTACCGTGATCGATGAAAAATCCTTTGCCGATCTGTGCACCTGGATGGATCTCGATGCCGGTCTTGCGCACACCTCTCTGGGAGATATACCGCGCCCAGAAATAATGTCCGCTCAGGTACAGCTTATGTGCCAGTCTGTAATGGATCATGACCTTGAAACTGGGATACAAAAGGACCTCCATGGAGGAATGGATCGCCGGATCACGTTCCTTGATAATACGGACTTCTTCTTTTAAATTTTTGATGATGCCCATGTTCTCACCTCGAAAAAAATACCGCGAATAAACTCTTCTCTTAGAGACGAATTTATCCGCGGTTCCACTCTACTTAAGGGACAATGCCCTTCACTCTGGCGTAAAACGCCATGCACATAACGGGTGCTTACCGGATCCGGATACTTATGTCTGTTCCCCGGATCAGCTCACAGGCGCACTTCCTTTTCCTCAGACGAAAGCCGCTCCCAGCTTCTAACAGCTTCTCTCTGGCGTCCCACCGAAAAGTACTTTTCCTGCTCCATGCCTTTACTGAATATACGATAATTCCTACTAAATAAGATATGCAAAAATACGGGTTTTGTCAACCCCTACCCCTTATAATCCTCGATCATAGCTTCGATCTCAGCGATCTGCGCTGCGCTGAGCTTCTTGCTCTGGATAAATGCTGCGATCATCTTCGGCAGCGAACCGCCATAAGCCTTCTCCACGAAAGCCTCCCCCTGGGCTCTGTGGTATTCCTCCTTATTCAATACGGAAGATACGATGGCATTCTCATTTTTGAAAATACCGTTCTCACACAGCTTTTTAATGAACGTATAGGTAGTGGATTTCTTCCAGCCGAACTTCTCCGCGCACTGTTTTACCAGTTCTCCGGAACCGATGGGTTCCTCCTCCCAGATCAGCTCAGCAAATTTGTATTCTGTCTCCGTCATCTGATACATTCCCATTCCTCCTTGTATCCTTCTTAATCCAGCACTTGCCAATTATGCAATCCTATTGGCTTTTTTGCACTCATAACATTATAAAAGGTCGATAGTATACAGACCTTGTTCTAATTAAAATCTATATCCTATCGACCTATTTGTCAAGTTCTTATTTCCCGAAATTATCAGCTCTTCGGGCATCCGCTGCAGCTTCCGCAGCCGCCCTGCATCGCCTGTGCCGTAAGATCAAACGGCGTAGTCACCAGACAGATTGCCTGAGAGGAGATTCCCTCTCCGCTGCCGGTGAATCCCAGTCCTTCCTCCGTGGTAGCCTTCACATTGACCTGCCCCACATCGATCAGCAGAGCTTTTGCGATATTTTCCCGCATGGTATCAATATGCGGGCGCATCTTCGGTGCCTGTGCAATGATCGTCGCATCGATATTTTCGATAAACACATGATTTTCTTCCAGCAGCTCGCCCACTTTTTCCAGCAATTTTATGGAAGAAATACCCTTGTACGCGGGATCTGTATCCGGGAAATGTTTCCCGATATCCCCCAGCGCCGCTGCTCCCAACAGCGCATCCATGATCGCATGGAGCAGGACATCCGCATCCGAATGTCCCAAAAGTCCCTTTTCATAAGGTATTTTCACGGCGCCGATGATGAGGTCTCTTCCCTCCACCAGACGGTGTACGTCATATCCCATTCCGATTCTCATACTTACAACCTTTCCGCAGACGTTATCCTTTTTCAAAAAGTACCGACATCCCTGTGTCTCACCAGATTCTCCAACCAACCAGTCCCAAAACCGTTCTGTCCCGTTGCAGCCAGTGCCGGGCGCCAATATCGTCTGCAATATGTCAAATCTCTGTCATTATTGTCTCGCCACAGCACAGTTCATCAGTTCCTCCGTGCTGTCGAATACATAGACTGTATAACTGCCGTCCTCATATACCTTTTCGCCCTGCTTTAATGCCGGAGCCTCTGCATATTCCGCACACTCCTCCGCCGTCAGGAGCAGGAATGTCTCCCCGGCATGATACCCTTCCTCATAATATTTCATAGGCGAAGACCACTTGAAATACTCCAGGTGCTCGGGATCTCCGATATTGCCGATCTCCACTTCACCATTCGTAAGCTCCGTGATGATATTGGCATTATTATAAGTAGCGAAGCCGAAATCATATCCGTTCCCCGCAAGGAATTCCGCCACTGGACGCTTCGTCTCGTTCTTGTCCACCGTTAGGAAAGACATCACTGTTTTCCCCGTTCCAAGGATCAGACAGATAGTAAGCAGTGCCGTCACCGCAAATCTGTCAAAGGGCATTTTTTCCTCTTCCAGATAAAAGCACAATACCGGCAGGGCGAAAATGAAGATCGTGATATAATACCGCGGCACCATGGTACTGGTGGTAAAAATAAACACAAACAGATTCAGTACAAAACTGACTTTCAAAAACAGTGTGATCAGACTGCGAAATCCCGTGATGCGCTGCATTTTTCCGCTTTTGACCGTAACGTATCCGTAGATGCCAAGCATCACAAAGGCTGCCATCGTCACAACACCCCGCAGGGATAAAAATCCCTTATCCGGAATATAGCCAAAAAGCATCAGCAGACACCCCACCGCATTCTGGATCCGATCAAATAACACACCGTGATACAATGCGATGAAATTCGTGGCGCCATAGGTCTGGAATACGTATTTATGACTGATGAAGACAACATTTATGCCATAACCCGCTACCGCGAAAAATGCCCCCACCAGACTATATAGAAAATATCGCATCCTGTCCGTAGAAAGTAAAGAGCGGAAATGCTCCTTTGTCATCTCTCCTCGGAAACTCTGAAATTCCTCACCACCCAGCAGATAGAAAAAGGAAGTCAGTACCAGAGGGCACTGCAATGCCAGCAGGTAACGCACGCCGGACATTCCACAGACGATAGCAAGCAGCACATAGAATATCCACAGGCTGACCTTGCGTTTTGCATGATATTCTCCGCTACACAACCGCAGATACATACCGAAGAACCACAGCACCAGGATCACGTGGGACATGTAGGTATTACCCATCTGCATATGCGTCATCATAGTCTCGGAAAAAGGCAACAGCAGCAGACAGGAGCTTAACACTGTAAGTCCGCGGGATACTTTTAACGGCTTCATAAAATAATAATAGGAAGCCAGCATCAATCCATAAAATACCAGGTTCGTGATCGTGCGGATCACATGCCAGTTGCTGCAGATGCGAAACAGCGGTCCCATGATCAGCTGTGTATACAACACGCGGAATTCCGTGGAATAATACCAGTTTGTCGTGGAAAAAATGTGGTGTTCTTCGGAAAGGATCCGGGAAAAGATCATCTCCGCCGCCATATCTGAATCCAGCCAGTGATCCTGACTGATGATATTCAAGCCAAGCAGGAGCAGAAGCGTCGCTCCCAGCAAAATATATGGTATCTGTTTTTTCAGTGTTTTCATACCGCAGACCTTTCTGTTATTGCCTATGCATTCTTCCCTAACTATACACGATTTGCCGCAAAAGCACAACTGCGGCTTTTGCGGCAAATCTACAAGTTTTCTCATTAAATTAAGATCGTTTTCTCTTGGGGAAGCTGTTACCGATGCCCGGCTCTTCCCGTTTCTTTCTCTTTTTCGCTTCTCTCTCCGCTCTGTCCCCAGAGTATTTGCGGTCAGCCGTCTTTTTGTCACAGCCGCCCCATTTTCTTCCATCCTCACGGTTTTCATCTCTGCGGCGTCTTCTGTCCTCACCGAAACCGGTGCTGCCATCGTCTCTGCGATCTCTGTCACTGCGGCCGAATCTTCTGCGTTCCCCGTCTTCACGGCCAAGCTTCCGTCTTCCGTCTCCTCTGCCGAAGCTGCGACCTTCACCATCGTCTCTGCCGGACCGGCCTCTGTCCCCGAAGCGATTGCCACGCTTTGTATATTCATCTGCGGCGATCTCCTCGCCCTTGTCACCGACCTGTAATTTCAGCATGGCAGCTGCCAGCTCCAGTGCATCACAGCCTTCCTCTTCCATCTTCCGCTGTAAAAAGCTCTTCATCAGCTCGATGTCTTCATGCTCATGCAGTTCCCATGCCTTGTTCAGATATTTGTCTGCTTTCGCTTTCAGCACCTTCGCAGCACCGGGAAGCTTTTTCTCCGTGATGGTGGTGTGGCAGACTCTCTCGATCTCGCGGATCTTGTAGATCTCCCTGCTATTGGCAAAAGTGAAGGATCTGCCCTTTCTGCCGGCACGACCGGTTCTGCCGATACGGTGCACATAGTACTCGATATCCTGCGGAATATCGTAATTGATGACAGCTTCCACATCATCCACATCAATACCTCTGGCTGCCACATCCGTAGCGATCAGGATACTGGTTCCACCGTTACGAAAACGCTTCATGACCGCGTCACGCTGCGCCTGGGACAGATCTCCATGCAGTCCTTCCGCCTGGAATCCCTGCTCCTTTAATAAATCCGACAGCTCGTCCACCTTTTTCTTCGTATTACAAAAGATCAGGGTCAGCTTCGGCTGATAATACTCTAACAGTCTTACGCAGGCGGCATCCTTGTCCTGATTTTTCACACGGTAGAATTTCTGGGATACCAGGGGAATGGTCAGCTCCTGCGCTGCCACCTTTACTAATTTCGCATCGTTCTGGAAACGGTCTGTGATCTCCAGGATCGGCTTCGGCATGGTCGCGGAGAACAGAGCGGTCTGGTGCTCTCCGGGGATCTGACCAAGGATCAGCTCCATATCCTCACGGAAGCCCATGTTGAGCATCTCATCCGCTTCATCCAGTACCACCATGTTCACCAGATCCAGCTTAATGGTGCGTCTGCGCATATGGTCCATGACACGTCCTGGGGTTCCCACGATGATCTGCACGCCCCGCAGTCCCGCGATCTGACGGCTGATATCCTGTCCGCCGTAGACCGGCAGCACCTTAATGCCGTGCATGTATTTTGCGATCTTCCGCAGTTCTTCCGCTGCCTGGATCGCCAGTTCTCTGGTGGGGCACAAGATAATGGTCTGTAACTTTTTCACATCCGGATTGATGTGCTGGATCGCCGGAATGCCGAATGCAGCAGTCTTGCCCGTTCCGGTCTGTGCCTGTCCGATAATGTCCTCACCCTGTAATAAATAGGGAATCGCCTGCTCCTGGATCGGAGACAGCTTCTCAAAACCCATCTCACGAATCGCACGGACGATACGGTTATCCAACAACGGCTCGATCGATGCGATACCGTCCTGCTCCTTTACCTCTTCTACTTTTTCCACTTCTTCATTTTCCAAAAAATAACTCACAAAATACTCCTTTTTAGCACAAAAAAAGAAATCATTGCGATGCGCTTCTGATTTCTTCCATCAAATCTCAACAACATTTCGTAGTATAGCACGGAAGCATTGAAAAAACAAGTAAATTCATGTACTATATAGAAAATAAACCACTTTAGAGGTCATTATGATACAGACATTACACATCGTACCGGAATATAACGAAGAACTGATCTATCCCGCCATCTGCAAAAGTATGGAGGCTTTGAACATCGCCGCAGACTTGCGCCCGGAGATGAAGATCGTCATCAAGCCGAATCTCGTCATGGCGAAATCCCCGGATTTTCCCGCCACGACCCACCCTCTGGTCATAAAAGCTGTGATCAGGTGGCTGCGAGAGCAGGGCATGCAGCACATCACCATTGCGGAAAGTTCCGGCGGTCTCTACAATGCCGAAGCCATGAAACACGTATATCACGTATGCGGCATGGATACTCTGGGCGAAGGTGCTGAACTCAACATGGACTTTTCCGCACAGACCGTAAATTGTCCGGCAGGATTTAAAAATCACAGTTTCCACCTGATCACTCCTATCGTGGAAGCCGATTATATCATTAATATCTGTAAACTGAAGACCCATGCCATGACCGGCTATTCCGGCGGCATCAAGAATCTCTTCGGCACCATCCCCGGTCTGGAAAAGCCCCAGATGCACTACCGCTGGCCGGAGATCGAAGATTTCTCCAACATGCTCTTAGAACTGGCTCAGACCGTAGCTCCTAATCTCACCGTCATTGACGCCATTGATGCCATGGAGGGTAACGGTCCCACCGGCGGCACTTCGCATCCTTTGCATATGCTGCTGGCGGCAAAAGATTTCTATACCCAGGACTGCTTCGCCGCAAAACTTATGGGATTAGAACCTACAGAGATCGTCATGCTGCGTCAGGCACTGGAAAAAGGTCTGGCTCGCCCTAAGGAGTTGGCGCTTGTGGGAGATCCGGTTCCGGAAGGCTTATCTCCTTTTCAGAAGCCGGATACCATAAAATTAGATTTTACCAACGGTGTGCCGAAATTTTTACGCAAGCCTTTCATGTTCGTGGCTTCCCGACTGTTGAAATCCTATCCGCAGCTGACCCCGGAGAAATGCGTGGGATGCGGAAAATGTGCGGAAAGCTGTCCGGCACATGTCATCAGAATCGAAAATCGCAAGGCGAAATTCAAGAGAAAAGGCTGCATCTCCTGCTTCTGTTGTCAGGAAATGTGCCCCATGAAGGCTATCAGTGTAAAGAAAGCCCTGTAATTTCCTGCTTTTTGCTATTATTGTTCTAATTGCATACAAAATTTTTACAAAAATATCAAAAAACGTGTTGACAAAGTGGGACACGCATTGTATACTGAACAGGTCGGTTGCGAGAGCAACGAAATGGAATCTTAGCTCAGCTGGGAGAGCATCTGCCTTACAAGCAGAGGGTCATAGGTTCGAGCCCTATAGGTTCCATTCCAACTTCGGTTGGTCATATGGCGAGATAGCTCAGTTGGCTAGAGCATGCGGTTCATACCCGCAGTGTCGAGGGTTCGAATCCCCCTCTCGCTATTAGGTTAAAAGGGTCGGAAATGCTGATAAATACAGCGTTTCCGATTTTTTTGATTTCTCAAAGTATCAAATAATATGTTTACTTTTGTTTACTTCTGGATTTCTGACGGTGATAATGGTTAAACCAGAGTTTAAAATGCGCCGGTTTTCTCCTCTTAAAACCAGGGTTAAGAAGCCTAAAACAAAAGGTACGAAAGCTGACTCCGTGGAAAAAGTTACGGTTGCCGAACTTCTTCCCTCTTTGGAAAATACGGTTTTAAATAAAAATTAAACTTTAGCATCACCGCTTTCAGCATTCTGATAGACAAAGGAATTAGTGGTCATGGTGATTTCATCTAATATAGCCAGATTTCCGCTTTTCTTTATGCACATTGTTATTTAATAATTTGGACTTGCACACCGCCAAACCCGTTACTGTTCCAAAACAAACTGCTCTGTCTCAGGGTTCCACTTTAATACTGCTACGATTTCTTCAGAACTTATCAATTTATCCTCAGATGCCACAATAATCAAATCATCTACTATATCCATATAATAAAAAGATTCATCTCCAATGATCTTTAGCGCATCTATCGGAATTTCTACCCATTGACTGCCTTCGACAGCTAAAAGCTGAATTTCCTGTGTTGATATTCCTTGATATGTTGTGGTTTTTGATACCAATATTCTGCTTTGTCCGTCACTCGCTTGAATACAGTTTATAACTACTTTATCAGCCGCAAACTCCTTATATGCTACCATTTCTAATGAATCAGCATCTAAAAGGATACCCACCGTTTTATCCAATCCTGCAACATGAGGGGTATTCAAAATCTTGCATAACACGAATATTTCACTGGCATTATCTTGCGAGAAAGAACCAAAATCAATCCGAACTATAACAATATCTAATGCACTGATGTTACCTTCTTCGTAATTCTCTGCTACCTTTTCTATAATCCTGTTATTAAGCTCTGAGACCATATCAGCACTATCCCTGGATTTCGATATTCCACACGCATTGATGCACATCAGCATAAACAACACAAGAACAGAGACCGGCAAAACCTTATTTTTCATCTTACCCATACTCGTCTTAATCTCTTTCTGGCACATTTTCTATTTTAATGTGCAGGATATGATCCTGCAATCAGTGTAATAATACAACAAAATATTCGATGCGGAATCACCATTTTTTGCACGCAATGCGGCACCCATTTGACATAGCCCGTAACGATGTCCTCCCGCACCAGTTGCAATATCTGTGCAACTTACAGCTTTCAAAGCAGGCTGCGTAGAATGATCTTTTGTTCCATTACCACTACAGCTTGAGAAAAAGGCACCCCAAATATAATCATAAGTTGTAGATGATGGTTTATACATTACAATATCCGTTTTAGATTTACCTCCAGAAGTATAAAAAATATTTGCCGTTGCATCTATTGCCTCCTCGGTAACCTTAGTAGGATCATATACCTGACAACAAGAAGATGAGCAAACCTTATAATCTTTACCCGAATGATTCGAATAAACACTCAGCGCATACTCTAAGAAGGTGTTTGCCGCCACTGCCTGTGCTTCATACAATTCACTAACCTGTGTTGAAGTTAGTCCTTTACCAGTGTAATAACTTTTTCCGTAAAGTTCCGAAGATAATACAGTATAGATATATGTCTCTCTATCAACAGTTTTTGTTTGATTATTATAGTAAACCGCAATAGAATTGCTTACATCCGGAACAGAACTCATTGCTCTGGCAACAGATGATGTTGCAAAATTTCCTCTATCTATAATAGAAGGCAGTACAGTTTGTCCTCCTATATCATGCATTATTTCTTCTCTATCCTGCGAAACAGAAAAGTCATCATTTATATAGAATGTAAAAATTGTAGTTCCATCCGCACTGTCAACATCATAATTACTATAATTTGCCGCAAAATACCCTGCTGCATTTATTTCCCAATCGTATGTTCCTGAAGGGAGATTTTTTATTTGAAAACGTCCATCTTCACCCGTAATGACCGCAACTTCCCCATCTACAGAAATTGTAGCATTTGGAATAAAGGCTTCTGTATCATAATCTCTTACAACACCGACAACATTTGCCAAATTATTGTTGGAAAAAGTGTGCATACTTACTGCCAAGTCTACTGTTGCTGCAGAAAGGGCATAATTTTGGAATCCTTCGTCATAATCTTTTTGTGTTATTACCTCTGTCTCATAAAGTAAAGTTCCCTTGCTCACAGTATCCGTTTCTCCACATGCTTCTTCTGCATATGTAGTAATAGCAGAAGTATAAATAGAGCATCCGAACATAACAGCAATTGCCAAAGATATTATTCTTTTCTTCATATTTCACCCTCCCATTTTTTATAGGTAGTGTCAACTTTATACGCTCAAAATCACCCCAACTCCAGTAAAATCAAGTGTTCCAAGGCTGTGCCTTTACCTCCCCTTTCTTTGGCTTGGGTGACCAAAATTTTGCATCGGAAGATCAGTCAAGACCGGACTGAAAGCCGTTAAATTCAACCTTGACGGGGCTTTCGTAAGCAAAATATAATCGTTCACCCCAATGGAAAGGAATACGATTTTTTCATAATTCGGTTTACATTACCTTTTATAATCTGCTCAATATAACCAAGTTCTTTCTCCTTGTGCTACTTTAATGTCAAATATTTATGTTTAAGAAATCGGGCTTGCAAATCCTATAAGACTGCTATCTGTTAAATTGTACGTATGTCTCGAAACCTTATCACTCCAGTTTCCATCCACAACAGTAATCTGTGTGCTTGACACCTCAACTACAATGCCAGTGTGGCTACTAGCTGTTGTACTCGTGCCCGTAAAGAAAATATCGCCGACCTCAGGTGTATAGCTTCCGTTATAAGCAGAACTGTAATAAAAACAATCCATGTCTTTGAAATTCTTCATTCCTGTCGAGCAGGAAGAATACTTAGGAATAACGGATGTTGATACGCCCGCTTCACTTGCGCACCAACTAACAAATATTGCACACCATGCTGCGGGGTTAAGCCCATACCATTGACCATATTTGGTGTAGTTTGCAGAACCGGCGTTCGCTGTGAAACTATCCAAGTCTGAATTGGAAGCCTTTTCTTTATACCCAACCTGGGATTCTGCAACTCTGACAATTTCAGCACAATAATCAGTATTTATGGAATTCAAGCTGTATAACGCTTCACTAACAGCTTGAATTTCTTCAGAAACATAAGAACAGGATTGGAATCCTGACACAGTCTCCCTATAACTGTCAGACACTACTTTGGCTACATCATATGCCTCATCGTACATGATAGTCAGGTTGTGTTCAATGTCTGCAGTCTTCACAACACCGTCATCTACATATTCCATGCTCTCATATAATGTCACAAAAGTTATTGTATCCTCTATGTCAATCCCAGAAATTTGAAAAGACATATCAGAAACGCTGACGTTATTTTAGGACAATGTAATTCTGTGAGCATTTTCATCGTTCACGATGCCGTTGACAGCCACTGTTCTCAAGCTTTCCGTGTCCCCGGTCATGACTGCTGTTTCCCGACTATCCATGTAGCTTTCTACCAACTCAAGTATCTCCACCCTTTCTGTATCTTCCAGGCCAGCCGCCTCTGCGGGCAAAATCGGAACCATAACAAAGATCATACAAATAGCTAAAAAACTCGCAATATACTTTTTCATTGCTTCCTCTTTTCTCTTCATAAAATACCTCTCTTTCTCGTCTGAACTTGTTTAATCTGCCTTCTGGTTAGAAATAAACAAATAACCATCATCCGTCTTTTGTAAAATGACCACCCATTGCCCCCCCTCATACTCTTTTTCGTATTTCAGTATGAGTTTGTTATTTGACTCCCAAGTTCCGGAAGTAACCATACACCAATCAAAATTCGAGTCTCCCATAATCAGATAGTAACTGTCATATTGCTCCAAATAATAGAAACTGTCCAAGCCTGTCTTTTTTGTCTCCGCCAGACTTATTCCCATTTTTTCCTGCAAAAAAGCATCCATTTCATTTGCTGTGATTTTTATGATATCCAAATACGGGGCATCACTACATAACTCTGTCAGCATTGACAGTTCATCCTCCGATACTTCGCCAAACGCTCCTCCAACGCCATTATAAAATAACTCAAACAAGTTAATTTCATCTGGTTGACTATACTCGCTGGATAACAGCATATTGTTCATGTTCGTTATGTCACCATTGAAAAATTCTGTGTTAAACACAGTAATTTCCTTTTCGGAAAGAGTACCGGAAGCCATCTGGCATCCTGAAAACATCAAAATCATAAAAGACAAGATAACCGATAATGCAAGTAAATCCATAACTTTTGTCAATATTTTCATTCAAAATCTCCTCCGTTTCACTTCTCAAATTTCTCGCCATTATAGACTCTTCATGGGCACCACTCCCATCCATAGTTGCAAAGCAGATTTCCCCACCTGCAATACACATTACATTTTTCTACAAACTGATAATTCTTTTCTGCCGATGTTGCCGTTTTAATTTCTCCATTAACACTACACGTCATTGTAACTCGATATGTACCTCTGGAAACCAGATATATTTCCAAGCCAGATGCTGTTATGGTATTGCTCGAATCTTCCCATGATTCCACATTGACCCAGCTACCAGAGACCTTTTCCTGGAACATAGCTTTTACATACATTTTTCAAATGATTTCTGCATTTCCCTATCAGCATTGTGATTACAACTATTAAAAATATTATATTTAGCTCCAAGAAGTAGCTATCCTTTTCAAATATAGTGCAAACTATTCCGATAAAAAAATCCAAGCATAAATATTTCATCAGCTTTATTTTAAAACACTTGTTCTCTTCTTCGTTTATCTCCCTGTTTCTGTTCTCAACTGGATATAACACATACACAAATACTTCCAGGGCGAATAATACAATAAGTGAAACAAATTCATGTAAACAGAGATTCTTAACTACAAGCAGAGTAGTAATATATGTTAAGCATGACAAAACAAAGCATATCCAGAATTTTTCCAAATGCAAACCACCTGCATAGGAACGCAATGGTGAGAAAATCACAAAGAAAAATATCCCTTCTAAGACCATATCGAGTTTCAGTGCGATGAACAAGCTTGCAACCAAAAATAACCCAACTTCCAAGGTTATGACAAATCCATATTCATAGACTTCCCGATCTGCTTCATCAACCATGCTCTTTTTGATAACATAATCTGTCAACAACTTTGCTACTTTTCTCATTTATTTGTTTTTCCTGAATTTCCTCACTTCTTCCGGCTGTTTAGGCTGATGGTATATGAGTGCACATCTGCTGTTTGCAGCTTTTGATAACATTCCATCAGCAACGGATGTTAATGCTTTTGCTAATACAGTTTTCTTTTCATTTTTCTTCATTATGTATACCCCCTTAATGAACTATTTTTGTAATCATATCATATTCCCCGCAAGATAATCACTAATATGTCAAAAATACGGCAATAGTTGTCAATTTTCCAGTAGATTCATGACGACGGTCATCCGTCTTTAGGATATCTTTAATTTTATCCATGAGTTCCGAGTTGTAAAATATCAGACCGAAAGTATATCAACCTTGCACGGGGTTCTAAATTTATAAAAGAATTTTCAGCACTTATCGGCCTGCCGTTAAGTTCCTACTTTTTAAACGACGGAGACATCAGAAAAAATGCTAAGCCACAGGTTTTAATCCGTGGCTTAGCACCATATTTTAAGATTCAACTCCCAAAGTCAGGTATCATATTCCCCTCAAAATAATCCCTAATATGTCAAAAATACGGCAATAGCTGTCAATTTTCCGGCAAATTCATAACAACGGTCAGGCAAAATACAGAATCCTGTGCTTCCACTAGAATTTCGCCCTGGTACTTTTCTGCAATTCTTGCTATGGAATTTAATCCATATCCATGTCTGCCGCTTTCTGTTTTTGTGGATTGATATTTTCCGCTTCTGTCGTTTTTTAAGACATGCTCATATGGATTCTTTATCAGCATGACCAGCGCCTGCTTTTTCACTCCCATGGATATTTCTATCACCTTTTGGTGCTGCCTGCAGTCCCGGACAGCTTCTATTGCATTATCCAGTGCATTTCCCAGTGCTATGCCAATATCACATGGTTCCATGGAAAGCTCCTCTGGAATAAATATTTTTAACTGAAATGTAATCCCGTATTCCTTAGCAACGGCATATTTGAAATTAATCAGACAATCAATGGTACTGTTGCCGGTATTGGAAATGTTTTCGGAAATATTGCTGTTTTTGATAATCTGATTCAGGTTTCTGATTACAGACTCTTTATCACTGTTTTCAACGCTGTTTTTTAAAACAATAAGTTTATTCAGCAGATTGTGCCTGTCCTCATAAAATTCCTCCAACATCTTTTTTTGCGATACCGTAATTTTTTCGATCATATCAAATTGCTGGGCATAAACTGTATGTTCTTTTTCATAAGCAAAAACTTTATTTATTTTTACATACAATTCAAAAATAATGACATTAAATAAGATAAGAATGCTGATAGTGATAACAGCAAAAAAGGACTTTCCTTCTGAGCAAAATTCATTGATTGCAATGACTATGCTTCCCACTGGCACCAACAGGAGAAAAAAATAATATTTTCCCGGTACCGGACTCTCCTTTCTTTTTTCTGCCACCATCGACAGTGCATATACAGAAAGGATCATCAGGATGTTCGATAATACCAACCCAATAATATCCCTTTGCTGGCTTTCCCCTATGTCAAAGCTATTGATTAGGGAAAAGACAAAGACCTCAATCAACGACCAGCCTGCATAGAATGTAGCCAATAAAAAGTATTTTTCCTTTCCACGGCTTTGGTAGGCAACCATCGCTATGGACAGAATCAGTAAAATGTTCAGAATGGTTGCAAAAATTTGCAGGCGCCCATTATGATAACCAAAGAAAAATTGGAATATGCAATAAACAATCCACAGAGAAACAGAAAGTATACTATTCTGCTTTTCTTCAAAAAAGCTTCCCCAAAATCTTTTTACAATCCATACGGTTGCGATAACAATAGAAATATTTAATAGAATATCTTCTATTTGATTATACATTGATTTCCCCTCCCAGAAGATGGCTGTATTGTTGGTTAAAGTATTTCTGCCGTTCTTCGCTTATAGGCAGTTTCTTCCCATTTACCAACGTTATTTCTATTTTTGTCCTTGATCTAATCAAATAATAATTTACCAGATAAGACTGATGTACTCTCAAAAAAGGTATTTTTCCATCTGACATTTTTTGTTCTATCTCTGACAGTTTCCCGTTAAATGTGTAATGCTCCCCGTTTTGCGTATATATTGTAACTTTCCTGGCATTGCTTTCAAAGTATAAAATCTCTTTACATAGAATTTTATATTCTTCATGCTTATAAGAAAAGGTAAAATAGACCATTTTACTGCAGACTCTCTGATAAGTTTCCAGAAATGTCTTTGTCAATATCTCCTCATCGATTGGTTTCTTTATAAATCCAAATACATCCAACCGGAACAATTCCATCATATATTTATCATAGCCTGATACATAAATCAGAAGTACATTATCATCCACCTTCCGTATATTTTCAGCCGCAGTGATGCCATCGCCACCCTTCATCTGAATATCCAAAAAGATGATGTCATACTTTGTTCCTGATGTAACCTGCCTTTTGAGTTCCCTACCACTGTAAAAAACATCAATATTCACGGGAATGCTTTCCCGCTTGCATACTTCAGAAATTATATGCTCTATCTGATTCACAATTACATTTTCATCATCACAAACAGCAATTCTTATCATGTGTACTACCTGCATTATACTTATAAAAGTGGACACATTGGTTAAATAGACTTACTATTAACATAGACACCAAAAGGAGGTATCTTTTATGTCCACAAAACAACATTACGATGAGGATTTCAAACGAACCCTCGTTGAGCTTTACCACAATGGTAAAACTCAGGCCTCTCTTATCAAAGAGTACGGCGTATCTCAAACTGCTCTTTCCAGATGGGTCAAACAGTATTCAACTGTTGAAACTGATGACGGTGAAGTTCTTACTGCAAAGCAGGTGAAAGAGCTTCAAAAACGTATGGCTCAGCTGGAAGAAGAAAACCAAATACTAAAAAAAGCGATTGCCATATTCACGCCACACTCAAGCAACGATTAGATGCCGTGCATAAGCTGCGTCATCAATACGATATCAAAACTCTTTGTCGAGTTCTTCGCATAAATCGCAGTACTTATTACAAGCACTTTTATTCAGATTTAGCACCTCGTACAAAAGAAAATCCGTTGATTCGTAAGCACCTTTTACAAATCTATACTGATTACGATAACTCTCTTGGTGCTTACAAGATCCGTCGTGTATTAGAACGTGATTATGGCATAAACATCAGTCTCGGCAGAGTGGACCGCCTGATGAACACTATGAATCTACCAAAACGTTCCACAGAAAAACCAAAATGGAAAGGTGCCTGGAAAGACAATGGTCCTTGTGAGTAACACTCCCTTTTGAAATCGAGACAGATTCACGTCCCCTCTCGCTTTTAAAATTTCTTACCGCACTTTGGGCAATACTCAAAATTTTCTGCTGTCTCATACCCACAGTAATTGCAATGTTTATAGTTATACCCATAGGTCACTTTTGAAATTCTCTGCAAATGCTCCGGGCGAATCAGTACCTGCTCTCCCCGGGCAATGGCCTTTCCCATCTCCGGATCCAGTTCATACAGCGTATTACAGCAGCTTGTCCGCACATAATAGTGCTTATTCCACTTAATACACGGTATGAAAAACATAGCCCGTCTCCTATCTCACCAGTCCCATGTTGCTTCTGTATTCCTCATTCAGCTGCCGCAGTTCCTTCTCCCCGTTAATGTACGGTTCATAAAATGTATCCACGGAACCACCGCCCAGATTATCACAACCGTTGCAGAAGTCACAGGCTCCACCGCACTGGTTCAAACCCTCCTGTATAATGCGGATCCGCTCTTCTCTCGTTGTATCTTTGATCAGTATACTTTTGATCTCCATATGCCATCACCTTTCCTGATTTATCAATACTATATATCAATAATAATGAAACTGCCTGATATGCGATAACTTTATTTTACCACACATCAGGCAGTCTGTTATCATTTTATTTCTTTACCCCGGCAATATCATCCGGATCCCGGCCTTGATAATTCCGATCCCTACCGGTATTAAAATGATTGTACAGCAGAAGATCACTCCCACGCCCGACAGGATGAGGCCGATGGGCAACAGGATCAGCAGCCACACACAGGCCTTTAAAATTGCCCCGGTAATCTTATATGCGATTCCGAATAAAATGGTTAACAGCAACAGACACAATATAAATGAAATCATAATTTTTCACCTTTCCATAATGTAGGCCACATGCTTCACAGAAAAAACTCCTGTCTTTGTAGCTATTATATCCGGTTGTCCCACCATTTTCAGTACGTAATGTTGCACGATAAGTCATCCTAATATAGGAAAAGGACAGAGGATATCCTCTGCCCTTTTCTAGGCTGTTTCTATGCTGTTTCTTCAGGAATGGTCCCGGAACATAATGCATTCCTTCACTGTTTCCAACAGCTTCTTTTCATCCATCGGCTGTTGATAATGTCTTCCGCAAAGGCATTGGCGCTCATGGCAATGATGGGGACATTTCCGGCATCCGACCGTTTCATGGACCGGATCCTGCGGGTGGCATCCCAGCCATTTAGCTTCGGCATCATAATGTCCATGAAGATCACATCGTAATATCCCAGCTCAGATTTTTGAACTTTTGTACCGCCTCTTCTCCGTCTGCAGCGCACTCTACGTGGATCCCGTAATCCTCCAGCATGAATTTTGTGATCTCCATGTTGAGTTCATTGTCCTCTGCTAACAGCGCCCGCAGACCTTCCACCGGGATTTCCTCATAGTTTACGTTCTTCTCCTTCTCCACCGGTTCCCCGATTTTGAACGGAAGTGTCATGGTCACAGTAGTTCCGACGCCTTTTTTACTCTCTATGGCAATGTCTCCATCCAGCCTGTCCACGATTTTCTTTGCAATGGCAAGTCCCAGTCCTGTGCCTTCGTACCTGGATCTGCTGGTCTCATTCTCCTGCGTGAACGGTTCAAAAGCATGTTCCAGAAAGGTTTCACTCATGCCGATACCAGTATCGGCACAGCCGAATTCATAGACTACCCGCTCCTCGTCCGCATATTTTTCTGCACACCAGACACGCACACTGCCGCCCGGTCCGGTAAATTTAACCGCATTATCAGAAATATTGGTCAGCAGTCTCTCCACATAGATTGGATTCCCTGCCAGATTAAACGGAATCTCCTGTTCCACTACACCTCCCGACTCCAGTTTGTTCATATCCAGAATATCATTCACGATAGAGACCAGATACTTCGATGAAGTCATGATCTGTTCCCGGCACTTTCTCTGTACCTCCAGATCATCCGGATAACGGTTTGCCAGATTCAGCGTGCCGATAATGCCATTCATGGGTGTCCGGATATCATGACTCATATTTGACAGGAAACGGGCTTTCAAAGCTGCTGCCTTCCTGGCTTCCTCCACCTGATACATCAGTTCATGTTCCCACTTCTTGGTATCGCTGATGCTGCGGATCAGGCAGAGCACATGGGTCAGTACACCGTTTTCGTCTCTCTTTTTTTCCACAAAACGGAGTCTGTGCCAGTCGCCATCCTTCATCCGGTATTCTAGGACTAACGTCTCTTCATTCTTCATGCGTTCCGGCAGGGTCTTCAGATCCACAAATTTGAAAAATGCCTCCTGATACTCCTCCGCCACGTATTGTCTGCATACCTTTTCATTGCTTTCCGACAGCTTTCCCGATTTCGTGAACTTCAGATGCTCGGTATCCCGGTTATTGATCTCTTCGAAATAATCTGCCTGAATATCGATCCGTGAAATATACTGGTAAGTTCTGGCGATGGAGGAAATGATCTCGTTACTCAGCTTCACTTTCTCCAATGTGTCCTGTAACTGCTTCTGGATTGCTTTTTCTTTGTACAGAATGCTGTCTATATTCCGGCAATAATTTATTCAGGATGTCATTTTCGTTCTGCTCATAGTTTAAAGACATCGTTTTCCCCTTCTACGGCACAATAAAAGCCGTCTGCCAAAAATGTGCACTGACAGACGGCTCACGATAAACATACTCCCCTACACTCAGGAATCTGCTGCAACCGGCTGTCATAGTCTGATTTTTCTCTATGTTCAGACCTTAGACCCATCTGGCTTTGTGTCCCCGTTTTTCAGCGGGTTTACTAAATAGATATTATTTTTATTACATTTTCTCCGGAGCTTCGAATCCCAGCATATCAATACAGGTCTCCAGGATATCTCTGGTCAGCACTAAAAGTGCTACCAGTCCCTGCTTACGCTCCTCATTCTCTTCACCTAAGATCTTGGTCTCATGGTAGAAGTGGTTGAACGCATTGGCAAGATCGTAAATATAGGCACATACCTTATGGGGTGCCAGTTCTTCTCCAGCGGTAGCGATCATGGTATTGAACTGTGCCAGTTCCATGGCAAGCTCTTTCTCGGACGCATTACCGGGCTGCTGTAATTTTACAGCGGTCAGGTCTCCGCCCTGCTCCTTGTATTTATTCAAAATAGACTTGATTCGCACAATGGTATACAGGATGTAGGGGCCGGTATCTCCCTCGAAGGAGGTGAAACGGTCGATATCAAAAACATAATCCTTGGATGCCTGATTGGACAGATCACCGTATTTTAACGCGGAGATAGCTACCACGTCCGCTACCTTTCTCGCCTCGGCATCTTCCATATCGCGGCCTTCCTTGATCTTTTTGTACATCTCATCCTGGGTATCCTTGATCAGGTTCTCGAGACGCATAACACCGCCCTGTCTGGTCTTGAAGGGTTTGCCATCCTTGCCGTTCATGGTACCGAAGCCCAAGAACTTCAGCTCGGTCTCGGGTTCTACCAATTTCGTCTTGCGGGCACAGCGGAATACCTGCTCGAAGTACAATTCCTGACGCTTGTCCACCACGTAGATCAGCTCGTCGGGATGATACAGCTTCATACGCTCCATAATAGTAGCCAGGTCTGTGGTATTGTACAGAGAGGCCCCGTCGGACTTTAAGATCATGCAGGGAGGGATCTCCTTGGTGTCGGTATCTTCCTTGACATCCACTACCAACGCACCCTCACTTAAGTGTGCATAGCCGTTGTCCTTCATATAAGCGACCATCTCCGGGATGATGTCATGGACATCGCTCTCTCCCTTCCACAGATCGAATTCTACGTTTAATTTGGAATAATTCTTCTTCAGGTCGTTCACAGACACATTGATAATGTGCTTCCACAGAGCACGATATCCTCTGACACCGCTCTGTAATTTGAAGGTTGCTTCCATGGCCTTTGCCTTGTACTCGGGATCTTCCTTGGACTTGGCGCTGGCTGCGGGATAGATTTCCTCCAGTTCACTGATGGTAAACGGAGCTTCCTCGGGATATTCCCCGGCGTAGTTCTCATCAAAATATACCAGTTCCGGCTGTCTCTCCTGTAAACCGGTGATGACCAGACCCATCTGTAATCCCCAGTCACCCAGATGCACATCACCGATAACCTCATGTCCCACATAGCGGCTGATGCGTTTTACGCTCTCACCGATCACTGCGGAACGTAAATGTCCCACATGCAGAGGTTTTGCCACGTTGGGGCCGCCGTAGTCGATAATGATCTTCTTGGGATGTTCGGGCTTCTCCAGACCGAATTTTTCATTTGCCTCCATGCCCTGTAAATAGGTGAGCAAAAATGCCTCACTGACCTTCAGGTTCAGGAATCCGGGGGCTACTGCCACCACTTCGGAAAATACCTTGCTGTCTTTTAACTGCTCTGCCACGTCGTTTGCGATCATGATGGGGGCTTTTTTATACAGCTTGGCTCCCGCCATGGCGCCGTTACACTGATATTCGCACAGATCTGGACGGTTGGAAAGCATTACTTTTCCAAGATTTCCGTCATAGCCGGCTGCGGTAAATGCCTGCTGCATTTCCTCTGTCAGCATTTCTAAAAATTTCTTCATGTCAGTTCATCCTCATACCTTTCAGTAATCTGCCGGTATTCCGTTACTTCCTGTAATGTACCGGAATATCTTATGCAGTCACAATTTCTATCTCTCACGCTGCTGCGCTGTTTTCAATATTTCTACTATATCCTAAAATCCCCTATCCCGCAAGACGCAATTACGCATTTGTGATCTGTGCTTCCCGCTCCGCTTTGGAAAAGGCACAGCCGCAGTAATTCTGCCGGTACAGCTCATACTCTGCGGACAGTTCGATGGATCTCTTATACCCGTTCTTTTTCTTGAAATCCGAGGGCAGCCAGGGGATACCATATTCCCCGGACAGTGCCTGCCCGATCTCATTGATCTTCGCCGCATTTTTCAGAGGGCTGATGGTCAGGGTCGTGGCAAAATAGTCATAACCGCCATCTGCCGCCAGCTCCGCAGTCCTGCGCAGCCGCAGGTCGAAGCAGCGAAAACACCTCTCTCCCCCTTCGGGACAGTTCTCGTAGCCCTTCGCCATCTCATAAAAACGCTCCGGTTCATAATCTCCCTCCACGATGTCGATGGGCCATCCCTTTTCTTCTTTATTATAAGCGTCGATCAGACGCTTCTGCTCCGCCACGCGCTTTCGGTATTCTTCCGAAAAGGAAATGTTGGGATTGTAATAAAATACCGTGATCAAAAAATAACGGCACAGATATTCCAGACAATAACTGCTGCACGGTGCACAGCAGCTATGCAGAAACAGGCGGGGCGGTCGGTAATCCGACGCTGCCTCGCCCTTCTCCTGTAAGGTATTTAAAATTTTCTCTAATTCTTTTTGATAATTTACCTGATTCATACGGTTCTCTTTTCATTTATACTCTAGCATTACGCTCATTATAGCATATTTTTTTAGAGATGCCGCAATCATTTTTCGAAAGCTACTCAGCTACGCCAGACTGATCATCCACTTCTTTTAAAATACATTCCACCAACTACAACAGATAAAATCCGGCGCTGCCCCCGGGCACAGTAACCTTTCCGCCTGCAAATGCAGCTTCCCCACCTAAGGTATACAAAGCTTCCTTTACCGCATAGTCTCCGTCGAAGCTGACCTCTCTGTCCGCCGGATTGATAATGATCAGAATCTTCTCCTTGTCATCACTGCGCAGGTAGGCCAGAGGATACTGGTCAGCCTCGGCATAGACAAACTCGATCTCTCCACGGCTCTGCAATGCGCTGTGCGCCTGACGGATGTTAATTAATTTCTGAATCTCATGATACAGGGAATCCGGATCTGCCATCTGCGCCTCCACCGTGGGACGGTCAGTGGCTTCGTCCTGTTTGACATAAAGCTTTTCCTTCGGTGCCGCACTGAAACCGGCGTTGGTGGTATGATCCCACTGCATGGGGGAACGGGAACCGGTACGTCCGTAACCGCCCTCTACGGAGTGCAGATTTTCCACATAGCGCATACCAATCTCATCACCGTAATACAGGAACGGTGCACCTGGCATGGACAGAAGGAATGCAAATGCCACCTTTAATTCCTCCCCATGAATGCTTCTCGCCAGACGATCCATATCATGGTTGCCGGAGGGAATACAGATCAGACCCTTGCGCTGTGCCTTTTCATAATTTTCCTTATATTTCTCCACGAAGGCTGCCACATCGCCTTTACCTCTTCCGGAGAAGAAAGGCTCCTCGCAGCGGAACAGATCGTTATAATGAGACGGTCCAAAATGAAGTAAAAAGTCCATATGGAAGCCGCCCTGCAGGGACTTGTCCGGTTCTCCCCATTCGGATACCAGCACTGCCTCGGGGAACTCTGCATCCAGGAACGCTCTTACCTTTCTCCACAGAGCAATGTTTCCCTTGCTGTCCTCATCATTTTTCACCAGAGAACCTGCCATATCCACACGGAAGCCGTCACAGCCCATGCCGATCCAGAACCGCATGACATTTTCCATCTCTGCAAGCGTCGCCTTAGGACCCGGATCATCGGGATCCTGCTGCCAGTCCTGTGTCTTTTTATAAAATCCGTAATTGAGTGCCGGCTGGTGTGCGAAAAAGTTCACGATCACTGAGCCCTCTCTCTCGGAGATACCGCACAGACTTCCCATGTTTTCCAGCTGTCCCCAGGTGCTGTCGGTCCAGATATAACGATCAGTAAATTCATTACGATCTGCCTTACAGGACTCCTTAAACCAGGGATGTGCCACAGATGTATGTCCCGGCACCAGGTCTAACAGGATATGCATATTCCGCTTGTGTACTTCGTTAAACAGGCGCTTCAGGTCCGCATTGGTGCCGTATCTGGGAGCTGCCTGATAGTAGTCCGCCACATCATAGCCTGCGTCTCCGAAGGGGGATGCAAAACAGGGATTCATCCAGATCGCATTACATCCCAGTTCCTTAATATAATCCAGTTTTTCTATGATACCCTGAAAATCACCGATACCGTCACCATTGGTATCCAGAAAAGACTGGGGATAAATTTCATAAAAGATTGCATTATCAAGCCATTTTGCCATAGTGTACTCCTTCCTGTGTGCTTTATTTTTATTATAAAAACGTTTTCCGTATTCTTTCTTTTACCATACCACAGAATGGATACTTGTACAACTGAGAAAAACCATCTATAATAAAGTAGCTTGATGCCCCGATATGCGAATAGCACAAAACAATCCGCAGGCATCCAACTAGGATAAAATAAGAACGAGGTCTATCATGTTAACACAAAAAGTAAGCACCATCGATGAACTCCTGCAGTTCGTCAGTACGTTACGCCAAAAGCACGGCGTCCGCCTCTGGTTCCGCGGGGAAGAGAACGCGGATCTGACTCTGATCCCTTCCATCCAACGAAGCCAGAAAAGACTGGACTCCGAACGCTATATTGCCAATGATTTCTATATCCGGGCGAGACAGATCCTGGACAATCCTCCCGACAAACACAATTACGCCGGCTGGGTCTCCCTGATGCAGCACTACGGTCTGCCCACGAGAATGTTAGACTGGACTCAGTCTCCCCTGATCGCCGTATTTTTCGCCACGGAGACTTACCGGGAGACTCCAGACACCGATGCCTGCGTCTGGGTACTGACACCGGGTCTGTTGAACGAGAAGGAAGGCTTCGGCAACTGCATCTATCCCATTGATGCGGACACCACCCAGGAAATGCTGCTGCCCGCCTTCAAACACAACCACCACAATCCGGAATTGAAAAACAAGATCCTGGCTTGCAGCTCCACAGAAAACAACCTCCGCATGTATTCCCAGTACTCCAACTTCACCGTACATAACTCTCTGGAACGTCTGGAAGACATCTGCGATGAAAATATGCTGTATAAGATCATTATTCCCTCCGGGCGGAAACAATACTTTATAGAAAGCCTGCGGGTATTCGGCATCTCCGAAAGCTTCGTATATCCCGACCTGGATCATATATCCAGTGATTTGAAGGACTCCTATGGGATTTAGATTCATTAATTAAGAAAGGAAATATACACATGAAAATCGTATTACAGCATCTGACCAAGAAATTCCCCGCCCGCGGTCCTGTCCGCGGCAGGAAGAACCGCGAGGATGTCATTGCCGTGAATGACTTCGACTTCGAGATCCCCGACGGCAAGCTGATCGGACTCTTAGGTCCCTCCGGCTGTGGCAAAAGTACTGCCCTGAATCTGATCTGCGGTCTGCTGAAACCCACCGAGGGCAAGATCTTTTTCGGCGAAGATGATGTCACCGGACTTCCGCCCGAGAACCGCGGTGTCGGCATGGTGTTCCAGAACTATGCCCTCTACCCCCACCTCACTGTGGAAAAAAACATTCAGTTCCCCCTGGAGAATCTGAAGGGTGCTGACAAGCTTTCCAAAGAAGAGATGAGTAAGCGCGTGCTGGAAGCGGCAAAGCTGGTACAGATCGATCACCTGTTAGAGCGCAAACCCAATGAGCTCTCCGGCGGTCAGCAGCAGCGTGTTGCCATCGCCAGAGCCTTAGTCAAGCTGCCTCGCGTTCTTCTTTTGGACGAGCCTCTCTCCAATCTGGATGCCAGACTCCGTCTCCAGACCAGAGAAGAGATCCGCCGGATCCAGCAGGAGACGCAGATCACCACCATCTTCGTTACCCACGATCAGGACGAAGCCATGAGCATCTCCGATATGATCGTCGTGATGAAGGACGGTATCGTACAGCAGATCGGCAAGCCCCAGAACGTATATGATGATCCCGTGAATCTGTTCGTTGCAAAGTTCCTCGGCACACCTCCCATCAATGTATTTTCCGGTGAGGTAAAAAATGAGCAGTTATATATTGGCTCCGAGGCTGTCCTGTCCACTCCCGGAGTATCGGATCAGCCCGTGCATGTCGGCATCCGCCCGGAAGGCTTCATCTTAAAAGAGGACGGACCGCTCTCCTGCGATCTGGTACGTCTGGAGGTCATGGGCCGGGATGTGAGCATTGTTTCCACCCATGAGAAGTCCCAGAACGTTACCATCCGTTCCATCATTGATGCGGACGAAGGGAAATCTCTTCCCACCGGAAAAGTGCATTTCGGCTTAAAGCCCGCAAAAGTATTCCTCTTTTGCACCGACACCGAAGAACGCATCCGTTTTTAATATTTTATCCGATTTTGCAGTCCGGCGGTATTCATGGGCTGCAGAAAGAATTGAGGTTTCTTATGGAAAAACAAAATATGAAAGCCTGGCTCTATCTATTGCCGGCATTCCTGTTTCTGGGTGCTTTTATGATCTATCCTCTTATCGACGTATTCGTGTACTCCTTTGAAGAGGGTTACAATTCTGCATCCCAGACCTTTTACGGCATAGGCATGTACAATTACTCCTATGTGCTCCACGATCCGTACTTTTTACAGGCATTGAAAAATACCTTTATTCTGGTCATCATCACCGTTCCGGTCTCCACCGGACTGGCGCTTTTGATCTCCGCCGCCTTAAGCTCCATCAAACCGCTGCGGGATCTGTTCCAGACCATATTTTTCCTGCCCTATGTGACCAATACTCTGGCGGTCGGTCTGGTCTTCATGATTCTTTTCAAAAAAACTCCTTACTCCGACGGTCTGATCAATCTACTGATCCAGTTTTTCGGCGGCAGCTCCGTGGATTTCATCGACGGACCCTACTGGGCGAAAATGTTCGTGCTGTGCTTTTACACCATCTGGATCGTTATGCCCTTTAAGATCCTGATCCTGACCAGTGCTCTCGCCAGTGTGAACCCCATGTATTACAATGCGGCAAGAGTGGACGGCACTTCCCGGTTCCGGATGTTCACCAAGATCACACTGCCCATGATCTCCCCCATGGTATTCTACCTGATCATCACCGGCTTTATCGGCGCATTCAAAGCCTACAGTGATGCCGTGGCGCTCTTCGGCACGAACTTAAATGCCGCAGAGATGAATACCATCGTCGGTTACGTCTACGATATGCTCTACGGTGACAGCGGCGGATATCCTTCCTATGCTTCCGCCGCAGCGATCCTGCTGTTTGCCATCGTCCTGACCATCACCTGCATCAATCTGCTGGTCAGCAAAAAGCATGTCCACTATGTATAGGAAAGGAGGTCTTTGTGATGTCTGATGTTACATCTGATTATGAAAGAATCGAGAAACGCACCCGGATCCGCGGCAATATCCGCAATGGGGTCATCTACTTTTTTCTGTGTCTGTGGGCGCTGATCGTACTGTTCCCCTTTTACTGGATGGTACTGACCTCCGTAAAAAGCTACGGCTCCTATAATGCGGAATATATTCCGAAGTTTTTCACCCTGTCTCCCACTTGGCAGAACTACGTGGACGCTTTTACCACTGTTTCTCTGGGAAGATACCTGTGGAACACTTTGTTTTTCACTGTGGTCACCACTGCCATTATGCTGGTGGTCATCACTCTGGCGGCCTTCGCGTTTGCAAGGTTGAACTTTGCCGGAAAAGATCTGATCTTTACGTTATTTTTATCCCTGATGATGATTCCGAACGAGCTGGTGGTCATTACGAATTTCACCACTATCACGAACCTGGATCTGCGTAATACCTTCACCGGCCTGATCCTGCCTTCCGTGACCAGCGTATTTTATATCTATCTGCTGCGAGAGAATTTCGCACAGATTCCGGACGAGCTGTATTATGCCGCCAAGGTGGACGGTACTTCTGATCTGCGATATCTGCGCAAGGTCATGGTGCCCATCTGCAAGCCCACACTGATCACCATCGTGATCCTGAAGGTTATTGAATGCTGGAACTCCTATGTGTGGCCCAGACTGATCACCGATGATCCGGATTACTATCTGGTGTCCAACGGTATCCAGGAGATCCGTGAGAATGGTTTCGGCAGAGAGAACATCCCTGCCATGATGGCTGCGGTGGTCGTGATCTCCGTTCCTCTGGTGGTGTTGTTCCTCGTATTCCGTAAAAAAGTCATGGCAGGCGTTGCCAGAGGAGGTACCAAAGGATGAGTCGATTTAGCAAAAAGCTGGCACTCTTATGTGCCCTGGGCGGGCTGTCCCTGTCTCTGACCGGCTGCCATGGTTCCAAGGGGCTGCCGGAATTCACCGTTCCGGAGGAATTCGATACTTCCAGGAACTATGAGATCACCTTCTGGGCGAAAAACGATACCAACAAGACCCAGACGGAAATCTATAAAAAAGCCATTGCAGATTTTGAAGCCTTGTATCCCAATATCACGGTGAACCTGAATCTATACACGGATTACGGCAAAATTTACAACGATGTCATTACCAATATTTCCACCAATACGACACCCAATGTCTGCATCACCTACCCGGATCACATTGCCACCTACCTCACCGGACAGAACACCGTAGTTCCTCTGGATGACCTGTTTGCTGATGAGAAATACGGTTTGGGCGGTACACAGCTTGCCTATGACGGTCCTGCCAGAGAAGAAGTCATTCCGCAGTTTTTGAATGAATGCTCCATCGACGGTCATTTCTATGCCGTACCCTATATGCGTTCCACCGAAGCCTGCTACGTGAATAAGACCTACGTGGAAAATCTTGGATATACTCTGCCGGATGTACTGACCTGGGATTTCATCTGGGAAGTCTCCGAGGCTGCCACCGCCAAAAATGCGGACGGCACCTATGTAGTCAACGGGCAGAATGTACTGATCCCGTTTATCTATAAGTCCACCGATAACATGATGATCCAGATGTTAAAGCAAAAGAACGCGGGATATTCCACAGCTGACGGCAGCATTGAACTTTTCAACGATACCACCACGGATCTTTTGTATGGTATTGCCGGACACGTAAAGAGCGGTGCCTTTTCTACCTTCAAGATCTCCGGTTATCCTGCGAACTTCCTGAATGCAGGACAATGTATTTTTGCCATTGATTCCACTGCCGGAGCCACCTGGATGGGTACGGATGCCCCACTGTCGGATATCAGCGAGGATTCTCTGGTGCAGTTTGAGACCGCCGTACGGATGATTCCCCAGTTTGACCCGGAGCATCCCAAAATGATCTCTCAGGGTCCTTCCGTCTGCGTTTTCAATAAATCGGACTCTCAGGAAGTACTGGCATCCTGGCTGTTTGCCCAGTATCTGCTCACCAACGATGTGCAGATCGCTTATTCCGAGACAGAAGGTTATGTACCTGTAACCTCTAAGGCACAGAACTCCGCAGAGTATCAGGAGTATCTGTCCGAATGCGGTGCGGATAACGGTACACATTATGCAGTGAAGATTGAAGCTTCCAAACTACTTTTGGATCATGTGGACAATACTTTTGTCACACCGGTATTTAACGGTTCCGCATCCTTACGTGATGCTTCCGGACAGTTGATTGAAAACGTAGTGAAGTCCACCCGCAGAAAAGAGACTGTGGATGATGCCTACATGCAAAAGCTTTACAGTGATGTGGAGAGCCTGTACCGTCTCGGCCAGGGAAGTGACGCCTCCTTCGGCAAAAAGGAACTTGGTGCCATGCCCCGGACTTCCGTGATCCTGTTAAGCACACTTGCAGTCACCTGGATTCTGATTCTCCTGTATGTAGGGCGAGAATATTTAAAAAACAGAAAAAAGTAATTTTTCAGCCCCATTCGTAAGATAGCTTCTGATGGTATTTCTCCTGCGGATGGGGCTCTTTTTGCAAAAAGCCTTGATTTATCTTGTGTTTCAGGTATAATGGAACTGTTCGGTGTCTGAGCGCACCGGATAAATTGAGGAGATGTCTGTGTATCTGCACAGACCCATATGCGCCACAAAGCGCAGGAATGGAGGATTATTATGAAAAAGAAGACACTTGCATTAACCATGGCTATGGCTTTGGTTCTGTCTCTCGCTGCATGTGGAAACAGCAATGCAGACGTTGCTACTGAATCTACCGCTGCTGCCACCACTGAGGCTGCTACCGAAGCTGCTACTACCGAAGCTGCTACAGAAGCTTCTACCGAGGCTGCTGAAGCTGTTGCTGATGAGAAGTCCGAGGGTGTTATGACCTATGAAGAGTACATGGCTGCTGATCTCGATTCCGAAGTTGTGATCGAGGCTTATGTTCAGGCTAAGCAGTCCTGGTGGGAAGACAAGGCTACCCTGTACACCCAGGATCAGGACGGTGCTTACTTCATTTATAATGCCGCATGTTCCGAAGAGGATTATGCAAAGCTGGTACCCGGTACCAAGATCAAAGTAACCGGTTATAAGACCGAGTGGTCCGGTGAAGTAGAGATCGCTGAAGGTGCTACTTTCGAGATCGAAGAGGGCAGCTACATCGCTCCCGTTACCGATGTGACCGATCTGTTAGGTACCGATGATCTGATCAACTACCAGAACCAGTTCGTAGCTTTCAAGGGCATGACCGTAGAAGCTGCTGGTCAGGATGCTGACGGCAATGATGTTGCTTTCCTGTACAACTACGATGGTTCCGGTGAAGACGGTAACGACCTGTACTTCAACGTTTCTCTGAATGGTCAGACCTATACCTTCACCGTTGAGTCTTATCTGTGCGACAACACCACCGATGTTTACAATGCTGTAAAGAACTTAAAGATCGGTGACACTGTTGATATGGAAGGCTTCCTGTACTGGTACGAAGGTGTGAACCCTCACATCACTTCCGTAACTGTGAAGTAATTTCATCTGGTAAAATCTTATTAAAATAAAAGAGTTGTCCTCATTATGAGGGCAGCTCTTTTTTTACTCTGCCTGTCTGAATTCTTCCGTTGCCTGCTGTATGGCATCGTAATACACCAAAACCTCCGGCGTCGAGATCATCTCTCGCATGTGCTGCAATTCTGTCTGCCAGTCGGACCTGTAGAGACAGTTTAATTATCTTCTGCTCTCCCACCATCGTTTAGCAATCCGGAAGCCCTCCATAGGGACGCAGAACCTTTGGTCTCTGGGCGGCTGCAACGCGGTGTCCAGTTCCTCCATATCGAACCACTCCACGCTCTCCACTTCCTCTTTTTGCAGGGTAAGCTTTTTAGCATCTACAGGCTTGGTGTACATGTAGACGAATGCCACTTCATTGTCCCGGAACATTTTTCCATAGAATTCTTTTTCGTATTGAATATCAAAACATCCGGCGAATGTAAGATCCTCCTTTGCTGCCCGGATTCCCAGTTCTTCGTGAAGTTCCCGGATTGCGGACTCTTCCGGCTCGTCCCCCGCCTGAATATGCCCGGCAGAAGAGGTATCGAACCGCCCCGGAAAACTGTCTTTCTCAGCGGAACGCTTCTGCAATAACAGCTGGGCTTTTCCGTCCTGTTCCCTCACGATCCAGATATGGGCGGTTCTGTGGCGGACACCTTTTTCATGCGCCTGTGTGCGTTCTATGGTCTCCCCTGTGGGAATTCCTTTTTCATCTACGATGTCAAATATTTCCATGGTGTTATGGCTCCTTTGTGTTTCTTTGCGGTTCTTTGGGTCACTTTGTATTTCTTTATATTTCTGTGTTAATGCATCTGTACTACGATCGTGCTGAGTTCTGCTCCGCTATCGTCGCTCCTTCGATGGTCTTTGCGATGATGGCCGCGGCGATAACAATAACTACCGCCTTTCCCTTCTCAGGTCTAATACCATCAGATCGAAATCATAATATGTTCCGTCCATCTTATAATACGCCGGTGAGGTCCCTATTTTCCGGAAGCCATATTTCTCATAGACATGAATAGCGCGTATATTATCGCTTCGGACTTCCAGATTGATCAGTTCTATCGTATGTTCTTTAGCATACATAATGCATTTCTGTAACAGCGCACTACCAATTCCCTGCCCCCATTCCGACTTGACCACAGAGATTCCGAATTCGGCACGGTGGCTCATCCTTCTGGAGAATCCGCTTAGGCTGGCATCTCCGATGATCTCTCCATTTTTCCATACTACATAGAGAACGGAATGTTCCTCCTTATTTATATTCTGTATAAATTTCTCTTCCTCTTCTATCGAAATAGGAAGCCCTTCTTTTCCAAAGGACAGATAATCTGTCTCTCCACCTACCTGTGCTAAATATATGATGATCTTCTCCGCATCTTTCGGCGTAGCTTCTCTGATATCAAATTCTTCCATAACTGCCTCCAGCCCTTCTGTCATCTGTTAATTGATCTGACCTGCAATCATATTCTGGTTTTCTTTCATTCTCGTTTTCTCCTATCTCATAAAATTATATACTTTATTCGTAATCAAAAATGGTCTTAGTCTGAATATACTCCCCGTACTTTGCCTTCCATTCCTGATGAGCCGCGGAATCATCGTATACAGGCAGCGCCTCCTGAGCCATCTCCATCTCGATCATCAGGTCATGCCGGTTCGGTCTCGGCGTCACATTTTCATAAATGTTCACTGTATGGACGCCTTCGATCTGCTTCGTCCGATCGAAGATTTCCCGGATATCCGCAAGCATCTCTCTGCTCGCCTCGCTTTCCCTGGCCCATACATTTTCTTTAAACTTTACAATGATCAGGTGCTTCATATCAATTTCCCCTTCCTTGGAATGTTTTCTTATAAATTGTACCATAATATCCTTTTCTATAGGAAATATTCTTTCACTATTTTTTCCACCTGATCAATTGACAAGGGATTCTCTTTTGTCTCATATGTCAGAATCAGATTTATCCCTGGTATAATTCCGTTTTCGCAATACAATTTTATTTTTTGGCAAGCTCTGTTTATATACTCCGGCTGATCCATCAATCCAAAATGTTCCCAATAATATACCTGTCCCGTTTTAGGGTGCCTGGTTGTAAAATCCGGATACAAAAAAGTGTTCTCGAGGACGAGTTTATCTTCATATCGAAAGGGAATTCCATTTGTGTACAAGACCTTATCTATAATAGCCTCTGACTTCGAACGCAGAAATTTTCCCTGTGTTCCTTTTACAACCAGGTTCTCAGGATGACTGCCATTTTTCTCATATTTTTCATTCATCCAATTCTCTAGCTCTTTTTTAACAGAATGTCTTCGTCCTCCTAAAAGCCGTTCATATTCCTCATTGTCCAACATTTTTTCCAACATATCTTTCTTACAATCCGCCTTCTGCATATACATCTGGCATGCCTGCAACTCTCTTTGTAATTCTTCCTTACGCAACTGGTAATATTTTTTTAATGTTAATTTCTTAGCAAGTTCAATTTCTTTCTTCGGCAAATATATCGTGGTATTCTGATTATGAAAATACCACTTATAGTTCTTATTATTCTTTGCTACAATAAGTTCTCCCGCAGGCATTTCCTTTTCCACAGCTTCTATATGACTTAATTCTTCCTTGATGTACTTTACACGATTTTGTATCTCCCAATAATTCGCAAACATATGATTCTCCCTTCTATTGTTGTATTGCATATACCCATATTTTCTAAGAAGCGATGGTATTTCAGTTTCTTCCTGCCTCTCATACCCACGCTTTTCAAATGCCATGGGTATCATGCCTTCTTCCTGTCTCTCATACCCACACTTTTCAAGCACCGTGGGTATCATGCCTTCTTCCTGTCTCTCATACCCACACTTTTCATGCTCCATGGGTATCACGTCTTCTTCCTGCCTCTCATACCCACGCTTTTCGTGCTCCATGGGTATCACGTCTTCTTCCTGCCTCTCATACCCACGCTTTTCAAGCACCGTGGGTATCATGCCTTCTTCCCGTCTCTCATACCCACGCTTTTCAAATGCCGTGGGTATCATGCCTTCTTCCTGTCTCTCATACCCACACTTTTCAAATGCCGTGGGTATCACGTCTTATTTCCGCCTCAGGTACCCACGCAGGCGATTCCCATGAGAATCGACAGTCACTGTCAGGGCTCCGTAGTCCATGGTGCCATACCAGGGCACCCGGGCGTCCTCTAATCGCTGCAACGTCTCGGCATGAGGATGACCATAGGAATTGTTGCGACCACAGGATATGATCGCGGTGGCAGGACTGGCGGTGGTAAGGAACTCGGTGCCGGTGGAATAGCCGGAGCCATGATGAGCTACCTTCAGTATATCTACCCTGAACTTCCTCTGTCCGCGCTGTTCCTGCAATCTCCTGGTTAACTGTAGCGACTGCGATTCCTGTAGCGACTGCGATTCCTGTAGCGACCGGGATTCTTGCAGCGACCGGGATTCCTGCAGCGACCGGGATTCCTGCAACGACTGCGATTCCTGCAACGCCTGCAATTTCTGCGTCAATTGCCGTTCCCCTTCTCCTTCCACATCCCCGGTCAGAAGAATGCTGATCTTCCCAATGGCAGATGCCCCACTTGCGTCATTGGCTTTCCTGTCGTCTATTGCTTCCTGCTTCATCTTCTTCGCAAATACCTCCACATAAAAGCATTCCGAATAGGCGTTGGCATCTGCAAGGGTCGTATTCTCCTCTGGGTGCAGACACAACAACCTAAGTTGACTGTCTCTGATCTCATCGCCGCATTTTATGTAGCTTACCGGTATCCCGGCATCCTCCGCCGCAGCCAGCAGCTGCTCAAAGGTTTCCCTGCGCTCCGACTCTCGGATCGCTGGTAGGAACAACTGCTCCGCAGTAATCCCCCATTCCTCACCATTCTCCATCAATTCCAATACTCCATTCATATGGTCTTCATCAGGGTGGGAAACAAATACACCGCGAAGAGATGAGATGCCACGGCTCTTGAGATAAGGCTTCAGCACATATTCCCCGATGTTCTTCCGGCTGGTGCTGCCACAGTCGAACAGATAGGCTCCCTGCCCGGTCTCCACCACGATGCCGTCGCCCTGCCCCACGTCCAGGAAAGTCACGCGACTCCCACAATCAAAATTTCCTGTGAGCAAACCAATCAATAATCCTAGGATCATCACAGCTGCGATCAGGTGCGGGACTCTGTTCCTATGCATCATCTCTCCCTTACAATCCCTTTTTCTATTCCTGATGCTTTCATCCGCTCCTCTCGTTATAAGACACCATGGGGTTCTCGCAGAATGCAGCCTGTCTCCCGGAACATTTTCCTCCCCATACGTTCCCCGTTTCTTCCATGCTTCCACATATTTTCTGCCGAAGACCAGCAGAAATATCCCGGCATAATAACATGCAATCTGCCATCTCTCAGGCTGCCCCACACACCATACCGCTCCCGGCAGTTCTCCGAATCTTTCACAGATCCACTCATACCACAACAGGATCAGACAATCCACCGTCCCCACAATACCAAGTCCCGGAATCAGCGATAGGATTCCTCCCGCCACTACCGCACTCATAAATGGCAGCACCAACAGATTCAACAGCACCGAATAGACTGGGATCTCATAGAAAAACCATAACTGTACGGGCAATGTAAACAGGATGACTCCCACACTGGCAGCAAAGCCTCCTTTGACCGCAGACACCATACGGCGAATTTCTTCATACGCCACCTTGCGCCAGCCTTCCCGGTACTTGTTTCTCTCATAGGCGGAATCACCCAGAATATCTGCCACGGTACGAAGCCATGTCGATATCCCTTTGACTTCTGACTCCGCATCTGCATCCCTTTCCCAACAACCCCCGGAAAACACCGGCGTCAGAATGCAGATCCCCAGCACCGCTCCGAAGGACATTAAAAAGCTCACATCAAAAAGTCGCTCCGGTTCCTGTAAGACGAGCAATAGTGCCATCAGTCCCAGCCCTGTCAACATGTCATAAGTCCTGCCCACAAATATCCCGAGCATCTGCAACAGATACATTCCGATGGCACGGCTGGCAGACACACTCATGCCCACCATCACACCATATATAAAAAGCAGCATTGCACCACCCACTGCTGCCGCCCTGACAGGTAACCCCAGTCTCTTAAGCAACCGGTATACCCCCATTCCAAGCAGAGTAATATGTAATCCCGAAATACTTAAGATATGGGCAATTCCGTTTTTCTGATACAGCGCCTTTACCTCCGCGTCCAGTTCCTCCTTCTCCCCAAGCAGCAATGTCTGCATAACGGAGGCTTCTTTCGCAGGAAAAACTTCTGCAAGCCTGTCATGCAACACCTGCCGGAATCCATACAGTTTTTCCCGCAAAAAGCTGTACTTCTCCCCTGCGGCCAGAATCTGTGCCTTCCGTACTCTGCCACCAATACCCTTGGCCGCATAGTATGCCTGCGCATCAAATTCTCCCGGATTGGTCGCGGTCGAAAACAAAGCAAAAGTCCCTTCCAGAACGATCTGTTGCCCGATCTTAAGGGTTTTCTCTTCTTCGGTTACAGCACCTGCAGTGATCATTGCCGTTTTCATATTTTCCAGTTCACATTGTAATTTTCCAGAATAGGAATATTCTTGATCGTTTTGAATAATAGAAATTGATTTTAGAATAATTTCTTCAGAACTTCTTGTGTCTATCCGTCCCGTGATCTTCACCGGACTTCCGTCAGGCGGCAGGCCGGTATCTTCACCGGTTCCCACCCCTGCCAGTATTCTCATTATTGCGATTATTGTCACGAGACACAAACACACTGTAAAAAGTGGTCGTCTCATTAAATTCCTTTCTGCATACGTCTTACGCGCCTGCACCACAGAACGGACTGTCTCTGCGATAAAGCACAAAGCAATCCATATCCGTAAATATTTACTGTTCCAATGTCGTAACATAATCCAGGTTTCTTTCAAACGTGGAATTGCTGAAAGTAGGCGGCACTTCGCCATTGACCAGAATCTGTACTTTATTGATATTGTCAAGTTCTACCAGCGAATTCACGATAGAGTAAACTGCCACTTCCGTGGATACGTTATTTATCACCGTAAGGAAATTGGAATCCAAATTTACATAACAGATTCCATCCTTAGTCAGAATATTGACGATCTTCGTCTCCGGATTGATCACCGGATATAATCCCTCAATCTGTCCGCTGGGACCGGCGATCAGCTCTTCCACTACAAAACGCTCCAGAGGTGTATTGGTGGAATAATGCTTTTCTCTGTATGAAGCGATCAGTTTATCCCCAGCCGCATTGGCAAAATACAGCTTTACCTTCACCAGTTCGTAGGTATTGATCTCGTTACCGTCATTATTGATGAACTGATCGGTATTCATCCAGCCTACCAGCTCCCCTGCATTATCGTACAACTGGCTGTCCTCTACGGTAATGCCCACATACTTCACATTGGGCAGCTGTGTAAGCGTTCTTACGATGGCCGCACGCACCAGCACCTCCGTGGTGGGAGACAGTTCCGAATACGCCTTGTCTACGTTGATCAGTAGTTTTCCATCTTCTACTTCATAATCCAAGACCCGGAATCCCATATCCAAAGGTGCCTTATATTCCAGCTTTTCCGGAGTCGTCGAGAGATACCTCATGGTCTCATCCAACTGTTCGTCCAAAGTCTTCGTGTTCAGATACTGTTCATGTACCTCAACCTTCGTCTCCGCTGTATTGATATAATACATGGACATTTTCTTCCCGGTCTGGGGTTCTGGCGAACCACATCCAGTCAACAAAAACGACAACAGCAATATTCCTGTCATCATATAACTTACTATTTTCTTCATAATTCACAGTCCTTCTAAGACGCTATATACATTAGCGGAATCTTCACCAGGAAACAGGATCCCTGTCCTTCTGTACTGGTCACCGTAAGGGAGCCTTTGTGCATCAGCACCGCACTCTTCGTGATCGCCAGCCCCAGTCCGGTTCCTCCGATCTCTCTGGAATGGGACTTGTCCACACGATAAAAACGCTCGCAGATGTGTGCCAGGGATTCCTCCGGAATACCGATTCCGGAATCGCTGACTTCAAAAGTAAAATACTGGTGATCCGCATCCAGTACCACCTTTACCCAGCCATGATCCTTGTTGTATTTGATGGCATTTTCTACCAGATTCGTCATGATCAGCGTCATCTTCACCTCATCAACTTCCGCTACTACGGGGCGAACGCTCTCAAATACGACTTCCACATCTTTTTTCCGGGCGATAGGACGCAGTCTTTTCAGGATCAATTCTGTCAGATCATTGATATTCAATGATACAATGTTCAGGTCCTGTACCTTTTTATCCATCTTCACCAGTGCCAACAGGTCCGTGATGATCTGATTCTCTCTATCTATTTCGGATGCAATGTCTTCCATGAACTCACGATACAGCTCCGCAGGAGCGTTGTCCTGTGCCAGCAGGGAATCCGCCAGTACTTTGATGGATGTCATGGGAGTCTTCAGTTCGTGGGACACATTAGCTACAAATTCCTGTCTCGAGTCGTCCAGTGCTTTCATGCGCTTCAACAGTTGGTTAAAAGCATCCACGATATGTACCGTCTCCACATAATCAGGCACAGAGATGGTCTCATCACTGAATCCTTCCCTCACCGCATTGATCGCCTGGGTAACTCTGTTGAAAGGCATCGTCAGCACTCTGGACAGCAGAATTGCCAGCGCCAGGATTGCCACGATCATGATCACTTCCATGATATATGCCTTGCGGTTCAACACTTCCCTGGCATTTACAATACTGTCATTAGAAATACTGGTCAGCATGACACCTCGGATCGCATCGGGATTTTTTTTGCCGTTCTCGTCCGTGGTATTGGCTGTGGTATCCATGATGGGAGTAGTCATCTCTATGTAACCGTGCTCCGGGTCGTAGTGAGAGATATTTTCCCCCTGAAAGCACTTAATGACTTCCTCGGAAATGATCGTCTTCCCCTCACTGATGCCGTAGGTATCTTTTTCCACCTTAAAGTTTTTGTTAATGATCATCACACGGCCTTCGTACAGATTGGACAGCATCTCCAGCTCCGCATTGATGACCTCTCGGGAATTGCCGGTATCCTCTCTGACGCCGTGGCTGCTCAAATAATTGTTGCTGACCAGGTGGTTCGCCAGGATCATCAGTTGGTTCTGCACCACCGTGATCCGCTGTTCCACCGCCATATCCTCATAATTGCTCACGATACCGTGTCGCATGACAATACAGGGGACCAGACCGATCACCAGAATCAGCAGGAAAATTCTTGCCCGCAGACTTCGCAGTTTGATCATGCTCTCCAGATTTTCCCATATCGTCGCGAATCGTTCTTTATTCCATTTCTTCACAATATAAAAACCTCATGTTCGTTCACTCAGCTCATGGACAGAATGCTTTGCCTGCAAGCAGTCACGCATCTTCTCTCCTCCATGACATGATATACGATTTCTCCGTGCTCCGCACTCTCGAAATCGCAACGCCCATTCGCATTCCGGACTTTCGTCCTTCTTGCTCATGTTCGTTCACTCAGCTCATGGACAGAATGCTTTGCCTGCAAGCAGTCACGCATTCTGTCCATGGCTGAGTTTATCATTAAAGTAGTACCCGACTCCCCACTTGGTATGGACGTATCTGGGTTCGCTGGGGCTCAATTCGATCTTCTCCCGCAGTCTTCGGATATGTACATCCACAGTGCGTACATCTCCGGGGTAGTCCGTGCCCCATACGAGTTTTAACAGATTTTCCCTGCTGTATACCTTGTCCGGATTCAGCATCAGAAGCTCCAGTACCTCAAACTCTTTGGCCGTCAGGCCGATCTCTTTTCTCTGAATATAAGCTCTTCTGCCATCACGATCCAGCTTCAGATCTCCGCTTTCGAGAATACCGCCGCTCTCTGCGGACGTTTTCTTCGGCTCCATGCGGCGCAGGATAGCTTTAATTCTTGCCTTGACCTCGAGAATATTGAAAGGCTTCGTTATGTAATCATCCGCACCGTATTCCAATCCCAGAATCTTATCCATATCATCGCCCTTGGCGGTCAACATGATCACCGGTACATTGGAGAATTCCCGGATCTGCTGACAGACTTCAAATCCTGTCAGTTTGGGAAGCATGACATCCAGCAATATGATGTCGTATTCCTTGTTATGTGCCATCTCCAGTGCTTCCTCTCCGTCATAGGCACAGTCCACTTCCATATTGTCCTGTTCCAGACTGAAACGGATTCCCTTCACGATCAGCTTCTCATCATCCACTACCAGCACTCTCTTGCCTGCCATCTTCCTTAACCTCTTTATTTTACCTTTCTATTCCCGATGTATGATATTCTCATTGCACCGTAATCCTATCACATAACTTATCATAAGCATTCTGTTTGATCCCGGACACCTTCATAATGTCCTCCTTCGTCTGAAAAACACCGTTTTTCTCCCGGTAGCGCACAATATCCGCTGCCCTGGATGCTCCGATTCCCGGAAGCGTACACAATTCCTCTGCGGATGCCGTGTTGATGTTCACGAGTCCCTCTTCTGCCGCCTTCCCCGCAGCTTCCAGTTCTTCCGCCTCCGATGCTGTGGGAAAATACAATTTCTGTCCATCTGTCACGATTTCCGCCAGATTGACATAAAAAGGATCCGCCTCCGTTGTCATGCCACCGGCCAGTTCCAATGCCTCTGCGGCTCGGCTGCCCTCCGGCACCTCCACGACTCCCGGTGTCCGCACCGCACCACAGACATAGACATACACCGTCTGCGGCTCGACCACTCCGGTCTCTGCAGCCTGTTCCACAGCTTCCAGCTCCGGGAATTCCGCAACAGATTCCCCGGGTGGAATCAGCACAATCGCTTCATCTGCTGTCCCACAGCCTGTCATAAATAACACGATGCATCCCAGCAAACCGATCAAACACCAATATTTTATTTTCGAAAAAAATTTAAAAACCATCATAGTCCCCTTCCTGTCGTTCACTCTCAGGGGATTGCCTCTCTATGCTGTCAACTTTCATTGTACTGGAATTATCCGGAATTTACAAGCCGTTTGTCAGCTTATTTCCACTTGAAAATTATGATACCTACGATTGCCACTGCCATGCCAACAGCCTTGCGCCACTCCCAGGGTTGCTTCTCCACACCGAACCATCCGAACAACTCGATGATATATGCCACAGCAAGCTGGGCGATCACAATGAGCATCACCGCTTTGGCCGGTCCCAGGGCATCCATGCTCCGAATCACCGTATAGGTAATAAAAGCACCGATGGCACCTCCAAGCAACATATATTTCGGCTCCACCTGCGCTATTTTCAGAAAGGAAGTCCGCTCCGTACACAGCCATGCTCCCAGGCATACCAGCAACGCCGTGAACTGTACAAATGCACTTGCGGTCCAGATACCGGAAGACTTTGTGACCTGGGTATTGAATACTCCCTGAATACTCATCAGCGCTCCGGAGACTAAAGCAATCAAAAAACCGATCATAGGATTCTACCACCTTTTCTTTTTAGTAGTAGTCTATCCCAGGACCGGTTCTTTCATTCCTGATTCGTCAATTCTCTGTATTTCCTAATTGCTGCGACATATTGTCCGCCAGCTGCTGCACCAGTGTCGTCACATCCTCGCCGTTCCACACCTTGGAAAACAGTACTTCCAGCTGCATCCAGAAATTCCCTGTCTCCAGCATTTTCGGAAGCGATACGCTGTCCGCATACTCATCGGCAAAAATCGTAAGTGCTCCATTATCCGCATTCTCCGCCGCATGAATGCTTGCAGGCATTTTACCGGAACGCTCATACAGTCCATCCGCATATTCTTCCGACAGATAAGCTGCAAAACGATCCGCAAGCTCCTTATGCTCCGAATAACCATTGATCACCGCCGCTCCGGTAACAGACAAAGATCTGCTCTGAAGCTCGGCACTGACATCCGGCATACGGGCAATTCCGTAGTTAAATGTAAGACTGCCGTCCGCTTTTGCATCCTCCAGCCGCTTTACCACATCCGTCGTTCCGATGGTGAACATGGTCTTGCCATCAATGAAGTCCTGGATCACGGAATCATAGGTCACGGTATCTGACTCAATGAAGAAGAACTGGTTCAGCGCCTTGTATACTTCCAGACACTGTATGGTCTCCGGATTGTTGATGTTGATATCATTTCTGTCATCACCGGGATCGCCGCCTACGATCATGTAATTACCCACGATCCAGTAGTTGTAAAAGATATTGTTCACATCCCATTTCATGACGCCTTCGACGCCCTCCGGTGCATCGAATGTATCCGCAATGTTCAACAGATCGTCCACCGTAGAGGGAAGTGCCTTGGCGAAATACTGTTCCGCCAGCGCGTTTACCGCTGCTTCGTCCGCGGTAACCTGATCTGTGGTCTGATCCTCCGGAAGAGAATCTTCCTCGATGATCTCCTCACCTTCTCCTACCGGTTCGTCATTGTCACTGCTACCGGACAGCTCTTTTTCCGCCTGTTGTGTCGCCCAGGTGCGGAGATAATCTTCATTGTATACCAGTGCACTGGTATCAAAATACACTGGATAACCAATGATTTTATCGTCATAGGTCACCGCTGCCAGTGCTGCCTGTGAAAAATGATCCGTATCGCAGATTCCCTCCGTATCCGGCACCTTTGTCGCCAGACCCGCCAGATATGCCTTCTCCAGGGAGTCACTGCTTAACAGATAGATATCCGGTATCTGAGCGGAATGCAGTGTCTCCTGATTGACCGCTTCCAGATATTCACTGTCGGAAGTCAGCACCGGGATCACACGGACCTTGTTCTGTTCTCCGAAAGACACTGCTGCCGCGTTGATATAGCCGGACAGAGCTTCATCCGAATACCAGCAGTAAATGGTCTCTTTCGCCCGAAACAGCTGCAGACGTTCTCCGGTATCCTGCGTCTGGCTCATTTCCTGCGTACTTCCGTAAACAGCTGCAGCAGCCATGGCGATCACAGCTGCTGTAGCAATCATTCTTTTTTTCAAAAACATAATTACCTTAAACCTCTTATTCGATACAGGTGTCCAAAATAGCGATCATTTCGTCCACGTTTTCTCTGGTAATGACGAGAGGAGGTACAAAACGAATAATATCCGCACCGGCATTGATCAGGATCAATCCCTTCTCCAATGCTCTGTTAATGATATCTCCCACCGGATGATCAAATACCAGACCCTGCATCAGGCCCACACCACGACGTTCCTGAATACAGTCGTACTTTTCAGCCAGCTCATTCAGACGCTGTTCCAGATAAGGAGCTACCTCTCTCACATGTTCTATTATATGGTCCTCTTCGAATAAATCAAGCACTTTTTCCACAGCGGTGCAGGCCAATGGGTTGCCACCGTAGGTGGTTCCGTGATCTCCTGCAGTCAGAGAATGCTGTGCAACCTTTTCCGTCATCATAAAAGCACCTACCGGCACACCGCAGCCCAGTGCCTTGGCAGAGGTCATGATATCCGGTTTCACGCCAAAACGCTGCCATGCATACATGTAACCGGTACGGCCCATACCACACTGGATCTCATCTAAGATCAGCAGGATATCCCTCTCGTCGCACAGATCCCGTACCTGCTTCAAAAATTCTTCCGTTGCGGGATACAGTCCACCCTCGCCCTGCACGGTCTCCATAATGATAGCGCAGGTCTTGTCCGTCACCTGATCCAGCACACTCTGAAAATTATTCAGATCGGCGAATTTAATATGACCGATCATAGGCTGGAATGCCTCACGGTACTTAGGATTGCCCGTCACGGACAGAGCACCCATGGTCCTGCCGTGGAAAGAATGGTTCATGGCAATGATCTCGTGATTGGTACAGCCGTCTTTCAGATAGGCGTATTTTCTGGCTGCCTTGATGGCGCCCTCCACCGCTTCCGCACCGGAATTGGTGAAAAAGACCCGATCCATGCCGGATACTTTTTTGATCTTTCGTGCTGCTTCGATGGCGGGCACATTATAATAATAGTTGGAAGTGTGGATCACCTTGTCGATCTGTGCTTTCAGTGCATCGTTGTATGCTTTGTTCTGATATCCCAGTGCAAATACGGCTATACCCGCTACAAAATCCAGATATTTTTTACCGTCTATATCATACAGATACACACCATCGCCCTTATCCAGAACGATCTGGTACCGGTTATAGGTATGCAGCAGATCTTTTTCCGCTTCTGCAATATATTCTTTCATGGTGTCACTCATTTTATTTTTCCTCCTCATCGGATACGATTGCGGTACCGATACCCTGATTAGTGAAGATCTCCAGCAGCAGGCAGTGTGCCAGACGTCCGTCCAGGATATGTACGCGGTTTACACCATTACGGATAGCGGAAGTACAGTTATTTAACTTCGGCAGCATGCCACCGCCGATGTAACCGTCGTGGATCAGTCCCTCTGCCTCGGAGGCTGTCAGTCTGGAGATAAAGGTGGACTTGTCGTTGATATCCTTGTACAGGCCTTCGATATCTGTCAGGAATGCCAGCTTCTCCGCATGTACTGCCTTTGCGATCGCGCACGCGGCATCATCCGCATTGATATTGTAAGTATGATAATACTTGTCCAGTCCGATGGGAGCGATGATGGGCAGGTAATCCTTCTCCAGCATATCAAAGAGGATATCGGGATTTACGCCGGTGATCTCACCCACATAACCGATGTCCTGACCGTCGGAATATTTTTTCTCTACCTGAAGGAGTCCGCCGTCCTTGCCGCTGACACCAACCGCCTTGACACCGAGCTCTTCCACCATGGTCACCAGGCTCTTATTCACCTTGTTCAGTACCATTTCCGCGATTTCCATGGTCTCCTCGTCAGTGACACGCAGACCGTTGATGAACTTTGCTTCTTTGCCGACCTTGCCGACCCAGCGGCTGATCTCCTTACCACCGCCATGCACAATAATAGGTTTGAAGCCTACCAGCTTCAACAGCGTCACGTCCTTAATGACGTTTTTCTGCAGTTCTTCGTTGCTCATGGCACTGCCGCCGTATTTTACCACAATGATCTTGCGGTTGAATTTCTGTATGTAAGGAAGCGCCTCGATCAGCACTTCTGCTTTTTTCATTACCTGTTCCATATCTTTTTCCATTGTTCTGTCCATGCCTTTCCGCAGATATCTGATCCGCCCATCACTTATTTCTTCCGTATGTCGCGCACTGTCTTAGGAACGATAGTCTGCATTGATCTTCACATAGTCATAGCTTAGATCACAGCCCCATGCAGTCGCTTCCGCATCCCCCATATGCATATCCACCAGGGCGGTGACTTCCGGATCGGAGAGGATCTTCGTAGCCTCTTCCTCGCTGTAATCACATGCCACGCCATTACCGAAAATATGGATCTTACCGCTCTTACTCTCAAAATACAGATCTACATTTTCCGGATCGAATTTAGCTCCGGAATATCCCAGTGCACAGAGGATGCGTCCCCAGTTGGCATCATGTCCGAAGATAGCTGCCTTGGTCAGGGAAGAACAGATCACGGATTTTGCCAGGGTTCTGGCATCTTCCTTGCTGGCTGCATGGATCACTTTGGTCTCGAACAGCGCCGTTGCCCCTTCGCCGTCTCCTGCCATTTTTTTTGCCAGGAAGGTAGTGATCTCGTGCAATGCCTTGCAGAAGTTGTCGTAATCTTCACCCTCTGCGGTGATCTCCTCATTGCCTGCCATACCATTTGCCAGTACTAACAGTGTATCGTTGGTGGAAGTATCACCGTCCACGGAGATCATGTTAAAGGAATCTACTACGTCTGCACTGACGCACTTCTGCAACATCTCTTTGGAAATGTTCACATCGGTGGTTACAAAGCCTAACATGGTGCACATATTCGGATGGATCATACCGGAGCCCTTGCACATACCGCCTAATGTCACGGTCTTGCCGCCGATCTCGGTCTCAATGGCAATCTCCTTGGAAATGGTATCGGTGGTCATGATGGCATGCGCCGCATCGGAACCGGCCTCTAAGGTGTCCGCCTTAGCTGTCACCAGCTTTTTGATTCCGGCAGTAATCTTATCTACAGGAATCTGCATACCGATGACACCGGTGGATGCTACCAGTACCGCATCCGTGGGCACGCCTAACAGTTCTCCGGCACATTTTGCTTCTGCCTCACAGCAGTCCAGCCCCTGTCTGCCGGTGCAGGCATTGGCGATTCCGGAATTGACTACCACTGCCTGTGCAAATGAGGAATGCTCCACGATCTGCTTATCCCACAGCACGGGAGCCGCCTTTACCACGTTGGAGGTAAACGTACCTGCCACGGTGCAGGGTGCCTTACTTACGATCAGTGCCATATCCTTACGATTCTGATATTTAATGGCAGCCTCCACACCTGCTGCCTCAAAGCCTTTTGCTGCGGTCACACCGCCCTGGATCTGTTTCATATTGGAATGCTCTCCTTTCGATTCCGTTTCTATTTATTAAACGCTGTAATGTTCTCTTCATTCAAAGTAAAATCATAATAGTTCAGGTCTTCCCGCTTTGTCCAGCCAATGCATTTCCAGAAAGCATTACCGATATCGTTCTGGGTAAAAGCGATCAGGCTGACTTTATTGATGTGCTCCTCTTTCAGGGCATTCATACAGTGGACCACCATGGCTTTTCCTATGCCAAGTCTTCTATAATCTTCTCTCACACATACATGATACAGGCAGCCCCGTCGTCCGTCATGACCGCATAGGATACCGCCCACTACGGTTCCGTCCTCCCCGACGGCTACCACACTGGTGCCGGGATTCCGGTGGATAAAACGCTCCACACCTTCCCTGGAATCATCGATACTCCGGATGCCGAAGCCGTGAATGGTCATCCAGAGGGCGTGCAGACCGTCATAATCTTCTATGGTCATTGGTTTGATCGTAAACTGTTTGCTCATTGATGTATGTAATCCTTTCGTCCTTGTCCTGTGTCTGCTTTAAGGGAAGCAGGGAACCAGCTCCAGGCCTTCGCTCTCGGGAAGTCCGAACAGCAGGTTCATGTTCTGTACTGCCTGACCGGCAGCGCCTTTTACGAGATTGTCCAGTGCACCCATCATAATGATGCGTCCGGTACGCTCGTCAATGACAAAGTTGATGTCCACGTAGTTGCTGCCTTCCACCCACTTGGTCTCGGGGCAGCTGCCCTTATCCAGTACACGGACAAACTTCTCGTTTGCATAATATTTATCATAGACAGCCTTTACCTCTTCATAGGTAGGAAGTGTGCCGTCCGGTTTTCTCTTCAGTGTTGCATATTCGGTTGCCAGGATCCCCCGGTTCATGGGTACGAGGTGCGGGGTAAAATTGATGGTCACCTGACAGTTGCCCGCATAGCCTAACTGCTCCTCGATCTCGGGAGTATGTCTGTGACTTGCCACACCGTAGGCTTTCATATTCTCATTCACTTCGCAGAACAGGTTTGGCACTTTGGCTCCTCTGCCTGCACCGGAAGTTCCGGACTTGGCATCCACGATCAGGGTATTCACATCGATCATACCTTCTTTTACCATAGGGTAAGCGGTCAGGATCGAGCAGGTGGTATAACAGCCGGGATTAGCCACCAGTCTGGTCTTCTCCGTGATCTTGTCACGGTTGATCTCGCAGAGTCCGTATACTGCTTCCTCGATGAACTGCGGCGACTTATGCTCGATGCCGTACCATTTTTCATAGGTAGCTACATCCTTGATACGGTAATCAGCGGACAGATCCACAATTTTCACCTGGGAAAGGATTTCCTCGGATAACAGTCCTGCCAGGAATCCCTGAGGGGTTGCGGTGAAGATCACATCCACCTGCTTCGCCAGTTCCTCCAGATTATCATCCTTGCAGATATCCTCCACCAGCTGAAACATGTTCTGGTATACCTGATAATACTTCTTATCTATATAGCTTCGGGAACCGTACCATACGATTTTGGCATCCTTGTGATTCAACAGGATACGTACCAGTTCTCCTCCGGCATAACCGGTTGCTCCGATGATTCCTACTCTGATCATTTTTTTACCTCACACTCATTTCATTGCATTTCTGTGTCATCGAATTACTTCGCAGCAAGATGCTCCCGCAATTCTGCTTTGGAACTATTCAGAACCCCATTCGCAAAATCGCTGCTGCGCTTTTCCGATATTCATCTGACTCTGAATAGTTCCATGATACCACTTTCTTCCTAAATGTCTACTACTTTTTTCATTTTTATGCATGTTTTTTGGATTGATATGTATATTTATGCACTTATTCATACTTCTTTTATGCTTTTATGCAATATAATGGAATAATATTCACTCTGCTTTTACCGTACTTCCTTTTCCGATTAAAATCTGCTACAATAAGTGTGTTGCGCAATGCAATCCGCGCATCTATTTTTTTAGCTTCTACGAGAGCGGAAATGAGGAAATTATGGCTTTTGACGGCGTTACCATTGCCTGTGTAATATCTGAACTGAAAAAAGAACTGATCGGCGGAAGGCTGTACAAGATCGCCCAGCCGGAGAATGATGAACTGTTACTGACGATCAAACAGCCCACCGGGCAGAAGCGCCTGCTGTTATCCGCAAGTGCTTCTCTCCCGCTGATCTATCTGACGGAAACCAATAAACCCAGCCCCATGACGGCCCCCAACTTCTGTATGCTTCTGCGCAAACACTTGCAGAACGGCCGTATTGTGAACATCTCCCAGCCGGGGTTGGAACGTATTGTGCATATTGACATTGAACATCTGGATGAGATGGGCGATCTGCGTCACAAGACACTGGTCATGGAGCTGATGGGCAAACACAGTAACCTGATCTTCTGTAATGACGACAATACCATCATCGACAGTATCAAGCATGTCTCCTCCGCTGTCAGCAGCGTCCGGGAAGTCCTGCCGGGACGTCCCTACTTCATTGCCCACACCCAGGACAAGCTGGATGCCCTGACCTGCGATGAGAATACGTTCCGTGAAATGCTTGCCGCCAAACCCCAGCCGGTCTTCAAGGCGGTCTACGGAAGCTTCACCGGCATCTCGCCCGTACTGGCACAGGAATTATGTCATGAGGCCGGTCTTGATGGGGAACGTCCTACAGCGGCACTGACACCCACGGATTACCATACTTTATACGGAATCTTTTCCAAAATGGTCACTTCTATCAGGGAAGAAGCCTTCTCTCCATGCATTGCCTACACCGGCACCCGCCCCGTGGAATATGCAGCGGTTCCCCTGACGATGTATGGCTCGGGAGCGGATCATTTGGAATCCTACACTTCCATGTCCGCCCTGCTGGAGCATTTTTATGCGGAGAAAAATACATTAACCAGGATCCGTCAGAAATCCTCCGACCTGCGCCGTATCGTCCAGACAGCCCTGGAACGTGATATTAAAAAATATGACCTCCAGCTGGCACAGATGAAGGACACGGAAAAGCGGGAAAAATACCGCATCTACGGTGAACTGCTCAATACCTACGGTTACAGCGCAAAGCCCGGTGACAGATCCCTCACCGCCGTGAATTATTATACAAATGAGCCGGTAACGATCCCCCTGGATCCCACCCTCTCCGCCACGGAAAATGCGAAAAAATATTTTGACAAATACGGCAAATTAAAGCGTACTTATGAGGCGCTGTCCGAGCTGACCTGCCAGGTCAAGGAAGAGATCGACCACTTAGAGACCATCAGCGCAGCACTGGACATTGCCCTAAAGGAAGAAGACCTGGTGGAGATCAAGGAGGAACTGACCCAGAGCGGTTACATCCGCCGAAAAGGCGGCACGAAAAAGGCAAAGATCACCAGCAGGCCCTTCCACTATTTAAGCAGCGACGGCTTCCATATTTATGTAGGAAAAATAATTTCCAAAATGACGAACTGACCTTCAAATTCGCCACAGGAAATGACTGGTGGTTCCATGCCAAAGGCATCCCCGGCTCCCACGTGGTAGTAAAGACCGAGGGGAAAGAGCTGCCGGACCGTACTTTCGAAGAGGCGGGCAGACTGGCTGCCTACTATTCTAAAGGCAGGGAACAGGAAAAAGTGGAGATCGATTACGTCCAGAAAAAACAGGTCAAAAAGCCTGCCGGTGCCAAGCCGGGATTCGTGGTCTATTATACGAACTACTCCCTGATGATCGACAGCGATATCTCAGGTATCGAAAAGCTCAGCGACTGACCAGCCTATGCATCCGGCGCCTAATTTTATGCATATTTATACTGTATATTTTCCGTTTTATACATTTATGTGCATATTTTAATTTGTTTTATTCATTTTTATGATTTATTTATGCAACTTTTCTGCTTGCTTTTGCGAATATAATGTTGTATAGTAAATGTCAGAGCGTAACACACGATCCCAACATCTGATGCATTACGGATTGCTTCGTGCTTTTAGGCTTTTGCCCCTGGCATCATACACACTATAAAACGGAGGATTTTATCATGAAGGAAAAAGTAGTTTTAGCTTATTCCGGCGGTCTGGATACTACCGCTATCATTCCCTGGCTGAAGGAGAATTTTGACTACGAAGTTATCTGTGTCTGTGTCAACTGCGGACAGGCAGAGGAGCTCGACGGTCTGGAAGAGAGAGCCAAGGCCTGCGGCGCTTCCAAGCTGTATATTGAAGACGTTATCGATGAATTCTGTGATGATTATATTGTTCCCTGTGTCCAGGCTCATGCCGTATACGAGAACAAGTACCTGTTAGGTACCTCCATGGCAAGACCTCTGATCGCCAAGAAGCTGGTAGAGATTGCCAGAAAAGAAGGCGCTGTAGCTATCTGCCACGGTGCTACCGGTAAGGGTAACGACCAGATCCGTTTCGAGTTAGGTATCAAGGCTCTGGCTCCCGATATCAAGATCATCGCTCCCTGGAGAAGCGACAAGTGGAACATGGACTCCCGTGAATCCGAGATCGAGTACTGCAAAGCGCATGGTATCCATCTTCCTTTCTCCACCGATTCTTCCTACAGCCGTGACCGTAACATCTGGCACATCAGCCACGAAGGTCTGGAGCTGGAGGATCCCGGCAACGAGCCCAACTACGAGCATCTGCTTGTCTTAGGCGTAACTCCTGAGAAGGCTCCCGATGAGGGTGAGTATGTGACCATGACATTTGAAAAGGGTGTTCCCACTTCCGTTAACGGAGAGAAGATGAAGGTATCCGATATCATCCGTACCCTGAACAAGCTGGGCGGCAAGCACGGTATCGGTATCGTAGATATCGTAGAGAACCGTGTTGTAGGTATGAAGTCCCGTGGTGTCTATGAGACTCCCGGCGGCACCATCCTCATGGAGGCTCACCAGCAGCTGGAAGAGCTGATCTTAGACCGTGATACTTATGCATTCGAGAAGGAAATGGGTGCAAAGTTCGCAAGCCTGGTATACGAAGGCAAATGGTTCACTCCTCTCCGTGAGGCTGAGCAGGCTTTCATTGAGAAGACCCAGGAATATGTAACCGGTGAAGTGAAATTCAAGCTCTACAAGGGCAACATCATCAAGGCAGGAACCACTTCTCCTTACTCTCTGTACAATGAGAACCTGGCTTCCTTCACCACCGGTGATCTGTATGATCATCACGATGCAGAAGGCTTCATCAATCTGTTCGGTCTGTCACTGAAGGTTCGTGCCATGAAGCTGCAGGAGAACGAGAAGAAGCTTGGCAACTAATAATTATTCGGCGATTTTGTGAATAAAGCTATGAAATGATACAGTAAGAGGTGTCTATGATTACAATGCAGACAATTACTGCCATAGGACTGATCTATCTGATCGGTATCAACCTGGCAGGCTTCATTATCATGGGCGTCGATAAAAAAAGAGCCATCCGGGGTGCCTGGCGCATCTCGGAGGCTTCTCTTTTTTTAACGGCGCTATTGGGCGGCAGCCTGGGATGTATTCTGGGAATGCAGCATTTCCGGCATAAGACGAAGCACTGGTATTTCAAATACGGAATGCCGGCGATCCTGGTGGCACAGGTACTGCTTTTTGTCCTTTTATTCAGGTAGGAGTTATGCTATACTGATTGTATATAAGTTCAGTCTTTCATAATTACAGAGGAATAACTTACACGGAGCAGATTCCGGATATCTGTCTCTGCGTGTATTTGGGAGGTGTCGATATGCATATAGCAGTATGTGATGATAATGTAGCCGACAGAAAACAGTTAGAGCGCTTGCTAAAGCGGGAATCCGACAAACGTGCTGCATCTACGGGGATCATTTATACCGATTCTTTTGGTAATTCTACCGCACTGCTGTCCAATCCCATGCAATACGATGCCTTTTATATCGACATGTGTCTGACAGAAGGGACCACCGGTACGGATGTGGTCAATGCCCTCACAGCACAGGGTGTCAACGCTCCCATTATATTATGCTGTTCCAAGATCAATTACAGGGAACAGACCTATCCAGCAAATGTCATCTTCCTAGATAAGCCCATCAAAGTAGCAGAGCTGGCGCAGAGCATTGACCATGCCCTGGAGATCATGGCGAAAGCAGTTCCCCTCATCGAGCTTCGTGAGGATGAGGATACCATCTATGTGACCGAACCGGATATTCTCTACGCTGAGGAAGAAGGCCGCAATGTCATCGTAACCCTGAAGGACGGCCGTACCGTAAAAGTCGCTACCACCGCCATCAATTTATTCTCCCAAATAGAAAATCATCCCACCTTCTTTGCCCCTACCGTTAGGGCCATCCTCAACGGCAGATACATGGAGAAGCTGGGATTCTGTAAAGTCATTATGTGCGATGGGAAAAAGTTCCCGCTGCACAGAGACTGCGTTGCTTACGCAAAACAGCTTTTGGCAGAGTATCATGTGTAACTTGAAAGTTAGTGAAGAAATGCTTTCGAATCCCCGTAGCTCGCATTGGGGCTAAGAACCGCAGACGCGCTTCCGCTTCGGACGCAGACCGTAGCGGTACATAAGCGAGGAAAGTACCCTCGCTAAGTACCGACGGCTGCTTAGAGTCTGCTTGTCCTTACCCCAACTGCGGGCTACTGGTTTTTTGAAAGCTTTTGTACCAAAGTGCTCCAAAATCGTCAAAAAAGTACAAAAACATAGCATTTTGCATTTGGAAACAGTATTATTTTCGCAAAGACATGATTATCCTTCCGTTTGGTACAAAGAATTTAATTTTTTCTAGTTTTTTGTATCAGAAAAGTAATTTTATGCCAATTTGCGAAAATCATTTTTAAAGCAAATTTCTGGAATATTCAAGAAAACAGAACTCCCGGGGCGGACAGAATGCCTTCCGGGAGTTCGTCCGGTTAGCCAACGATCATTCACTAACTTTCAATATTACACCGTTACGATCACGCCGCCGTCATTGGCGTACATGCTGCTGACGCCACGGGTGTCCATGATCAGGCAATCTCTGAACTGTACCTTATCCGTAAGAAGCTTTTTGATGGTCTCGGCGCGGTCCGGTGCATTACAATGGGTGATCATCAGTGTGCGGTGTTGGGTGTCTCCGACTTCCTCTAAAATGATCTCTGCCATTCTGCGGAGTGCCTTCTTCATGCCGATACTCTGTCCTCTCTGCACGATATTTCCCTTGTCTCCTGCCATAACGGGCTTAATGCTTAAGGTGGATGCCACCAGTGCCTTCACGCCGGTCAGTCTCCCGTTCTTACGCAGAGTCTCCAGATTATCCAGTACAAAATACGTATGCATATTGCTGCGGAATTCCTCGATCTGTTTTACGATCTCTTCAAAGGGAAGACCCTGTTCCTCCAGTTCTACCAGCTTCTTCACGATCTGCGTCTCACCGCAGCTGGCGGATTCGGAATCGACGACATGAATCTGCTTCTTACCGTATTTTTCCCGATACAGATTCATTCCCAGCACGGCGCTGTTGTAACTTCCACTCAGATGAGAAGATAATGTAATGGCATATACATGCTCTGCCTCTGTACAATAAGCCTCCCGGAACTTCTCGGGGGAAGGACATGCAGATCTGGGACATTGAGGAGATTCCGCTACTTTTTTCAAAAACTCTGCCTGATCGAAGTTCTCATCATCCTGGATTCTATAGTCTCCCACTTCCAGTCCCAGCGGAACGATCTCAAACCGGGGATCCTGCAGATACTCTTCCGGCAATTCACAACAACTGTCTACTACGATTTTGAAACTCATAATATCTGTCTCCATATTATTAATTATTTGTTATTTTTTACAAACCATGCTATGTAGTTTTTAATACTACTTATAATAGCACGAAACATTTTGTTCGTAAAGCTTTTACACAAAATATTCATATTTCATTTTTCTCGTACATCGTTTATACTGTTTCTATATCGCATGACACCGGAACGCAAGATACAATCACCGGAGTAAGGAGCCTTGATGATCGCATTACAGATTACATCCATGAAAAATTTTATGAATCACCTACTGGTAGCGGATACCTTTGATCCTTTTCTTCTGGAAGAAGCCACCATCAGCACCGCCCTCACCGTAACCATCGACGGGCATATCAACAAGGACTTCTATCCTGCTGACGAACGAGGCGAAGACTGTATTCCCTGGGAACTGCAGTCTTTTAGCAAAATAAAAGGACTGTGCTTTGACCTGATCAAGGGAAAACACACTCCTTTGTATTTTAAATTTGTGCTTCATATGCAGCCGGATAAAGCCGCTGCCATGCTTACAAAAGCCCAGGTGGACCCTGACGTCATCCGTGCCCTGGTGCTGAACATCCGCTACGATGGGGAAAAAACGGTTCTCACCACCGGATGTGCTTACCAGACCTTCACCATGGACAAAAGTGCCGATACCGTCTGGGACAAGGCGCTGAAAAAATATCTGGATCTGAAGGGAATCGCTTATGAGGAACTCTGATCATTCCTTCATCTTCGGCTTACTGAGAAGACTTGCCAGATAACCGAAGATCAGCGCTGCCGACGTCCCCACAGCTCCTGCCCGGAAGCCTCCCGCAAAAAGGCCTAAAAATCCCTGTTCCTGCACCGCTTCTTTTACGCCTTTCATTAACACATTTCCAAAGCCAAGCAGCGGTACGCTGGCACCGGCTCCCGCAAAATCCTGAAAAGGTTCATACCAGCCAAGCGCACTGAGCACGGCACCGGTGACCACTAAGAGCACCATAATGCGTCCCGGCATCATCTTCGTCTTTTCCATCAGGATCTGCACCAAAGCGCAGATCAGACCGCCCACCCAGAAAGCATTGATATAATCCATCCTCTGCGTTTCCTCCTTATATCTGTTTATGGACAGTCTCTGCACTTTTTCCTGAATTTATGCGTTCTTTATACGCTTAAGCGTTCTTTTTCCCAAAACGGAACCACTCCGGCGGAAGCTGTACCAGGATCACAGCGGCAAATACGATAATGCAGCCTGCAATCTGTCTCGGAGTCAGTGTCTGATCCGTACTTAAAAAACCGATCTTGTAAGCGATCCATCCGGAGATAGTGGCAATGACAGATTCCAGACTCATGATGAGCGCTGCCACCGTGGGATTCAAGCCCTTCTGCCCCACAATCTGCAGAGTATAGCCCACACCGCAGCTTAAGACACCGGCATACAGCAGTGCTCCCAGACCTTCCTGGATCTGTCGGAAAGTCGGCTGTCCCCAGATAAGCGCCCCGATGCAGCAGACGACACCGCACACTGTGAACTGGATACAGGATACCACCGCTCCATCGATTCTCGCTGCATAATGATCAACCGTCATGATCTGTATCGCAAAAGCAATAGCACATAAAAATACCATGATATCCCCTGCCCCCAGACGCAATGATTCCGTCATGCAGAGCAGATACATTCCCACTGCTGCCATGCCGGCTGCCGCCCAGACCACCGGTGCTACCTTTTTCTTCAAAAAAATGCCAAACATGGGCACAAAAATAATATACAGGGTCGTGATAAATCCCGCCTTGCCGACACTGGTATACTTGATACCGAACTGCTGCAGGGTGCTGGCAATGGTCAGGAAGATACCACACAGAAGCCCTGCCCTGACATTCAGTTTCCAGTCTAATTTTGCTGCCTTGTCTCCCGCGATCTTCCGACTGATCAGAATATATACCAGAATACCGGCAGCGCCGATCAGAGAACGGACGCCGTTAAACGTAAACGGATGCATGTAATCCATACCCTTGCTCTGGGAGACAAATGCCATGCCCCAGATGGTAGCTGTCAGCAGAAGGATCAGGCTGTTTCTCGTTGTTTTTGCTCTTGTATTTTCCATAGTTATATTTTACGTTCCTTGTATTTTACATTCCTTGTATTTTACGTTCCTGATTTTTTCGTCCCTTGTTGCTTTACATTTATGGAATCTTGTCAGAAACGTTTTTTATATTTCTGAGCGATCTCCGCCACTACATCCCGCAGCATTTTTCCGCTGCAGTCTATGATGAGGTCCGCATATTTCTCATACAACGGGGTTCTCTCATCATACAGATCCCGCAGGGTCTGACCGGGCTGCAGGGTCACGCCCCTGGCGTTCAGATCCCCCAGCCGTTTCTCCACTTCCTCATAGGGAAGCTTCAGGTATACCACCGTACTAATCTCCCGCAGATGCTGCATGCCTTCCGGCTCGTAGCAGGCGCTTCCGCCGGTAGCAATGATGCTGTTCTCCAGATCTAAGGACGCATTCACATCGCTCTCAATCTGCCAGAAGCCTTCCACACCATATTCCGTGATCAGTTCGTGTAATAATTTGCCGTGTCTGTCCTGGATCACCAGGTCGGAATCCACAAAACGTCTGCCCAGGCGCTTCGCCAGGACGACACCTACCGTACTTTTTCCCGAGCCCGGCATGCCGATCAGAGTAATATTATTTTTCATAAGTTTCTATCCACCTTACCTATACACAAGAAAATCGCCGCCTGTAAGCGACGATCTTCCGTCTCGTTCTTCATTATAATTATACTTCTGCGATGACTTCCACTTCACATAATACGTTCTTGGGAAGGGTCTTGACTGCAACACAACTTCTGGCAGGATTCTCAGTAAAGTACTTTGCATAGACCTGATTGAACGCTGCGAAATCGCCCATGTCTGCCAGGAAGCAGGAGGTCTTGGCTACTCTGGTGTAATCGGTGCCTGCTGCCTTTAACAGCTCGCCGATATTCTTCATCACCTGCTCTGCCTGTTCCTCGATGGTAGTTCCGTGAATCTCGCCGGTAGCAGGATCAATGGGGATCTGTCCGGATGCGAAAAAGATATTGCCCAGTACGATACCCTGGGAGTAAGGTCCGATCGCTGCGGGTGCTTTGTCTGTTGAAATCTTCTGTAACATAATATTCTCCTCTTTCTTGCTATAATTTACGCCCTGAAAACACCACCTCGTCCGGCACATACCGGAATCCGGTGCGGCATATCCATAGTGTTTACTTCGTCATATCTACCTCCGGCTCATCAAATTCCGCCGTCACGTAGAATCCTCTGGAATTCTCCACAATATCCGCCACGACACCCTCACGATTCTTCAGGCGGTAGCGGAACGGAATATTGGGGGACATGGCCAGGGAAGGGTCTATCGTATAGTAATAATTACTGGGCAGAAGTCCCTCCGTAACCGTGATCTTCTGTCCGACCTCCAACAGTCCCGGTCGTTCCATCTTAAATTCTATCCTGCGCATTCTGACTCACCAGCCATTCCCGGCATAATGTAATTTCGCCGCTTGAAGTTTATTTTACCAGTAACTTACAGCGCTTGCAAGAGTGTGTTTCATTTCTGATTCTATGATTCCTTTAGATCATTTATTTTCCAATAGCCTTTTCTGGAGGATCCCATTCTTTCAATATATCCTTTTCCCTTTAACTCCTTTAATCTGGCGGCTATTGTTTTTCTACTTACACCGGAAACATCTGCAAGCTGAGTAACTGTGTATTCAGGATGATTGGTAAGAATGGCCAGCAAATCGTTCACCTTATCGTTCACCTTATCATTCACCTTATCATTCACCTTATCATTCACCTTATCATTCACTCTGTTGTCAATAAATTTTCCCGATCCCTTTCGATACATATTCACCCTAAAGTCTCCATCAAAATCGATCAGTTCCGGTTTCGGTAATCCATATTCCTCGCATGCTTCAAATAACCTTGGAATTCCAGTCTCCCACTTCTCTATAATTTTCATATAAGCAAACGCTCTGGCAATTGCCGGATTTCTCGGTTTTGAATAACCTTCCATCATTTTTGAAATCGTAACATTATTCAAAAGCATTCCCGGAGAAGTCACTTCTAATCTGTCATCAAACAATGCCACCTGGATGTTTCCCGGATCCAGATAACTCCGATGTGCCACTGCATTTGCAATCAACTCTCGGATGCTATCTGTCGGCAATTCATATACATCCTGCCTGTACATTCCCGTTATCGTCATGCCCATATTAATTTTTTCAAGAACATACTGGTATGCTGCTTCCATTTGCGCCTGAATAGAGCCTTCAAATTCCCTACGATCAACAAAATGCGCACGATTCGTTCCTTTGAAGACGCCACATTGAATTACAGGCATTTGCGGCATTTTGCCTGTTAAAAGTGCATAGGCATTTGTCGGGTATACCTTACCTTCTACTTCTTTCAACACTCCCCATGAAACTAACACATTTTTGGTAACATCTTTAATTTTTGATTTTTCACTATCCTGCCATGTGTTTCTCATAGCAGTTTCTTTCATACTTTTACACAATCTCTCTATCTCATCGTCGGAAACTGTCATACTTAGACTTTTCTCTAAAAGAAATCAAGCAGCAAATCATTTCTGACCTGCTGCTTTTCCCTATTTCACCACCGGGCTCTCCAATACTACCGCATGTGCGATTCCCGGCACGCTTTTGCCTTCATTAAAACTTGTCTTGCTGAGCAGGGCTCCGGTGGGAAGGAAGAGGACTTTTTTCCATTCGCCGGATTCCAGCTTCGGGAGAATATATGCTGCCAGAGTCACGGCGCTGCAGCCGCAGCCGCTGCCACCGGCATGGGTGTCCTGGGCATCTGCATCAAAGATCTCAATGCCGCAGTCCATGTGTCTGCCGGCAATATCTATTCCCTTCTCCCGCAGCAGATCTATCAGCACTGTCTGTCCCACGCTTCCCAGATCCCCGGTGATGATCCGGTCATATTCCTGTGGCTGCACATGGAAATCCTCCAGGTGGCGTTCGATGGTATCTGCGGCGGCAGGTGCCATGCAGGCCCCCATGTTCATGGAATCCTTGAGTCCATAGTCCACGATCCGCCCGGGAGTCATGCCGGTAATGTGGGCTCTGCATTTCTGATTCAGCCCCAGGGCAAAGGCTCCGCTTCCTGTCACTGTCCAGCTGGCAGACAGAGGTCTCTGGTTCCCATAATCTAACGGAAAGCGGAACTCCTTCTCCGCGCTGGCGAAATGACTGGATGTCACACAGACCACATGCTCCGCATAGCCTCCCGCTGCCATCACAGCTCCCAGTGTCAGCGCTTCCCCGCAGGTAGAGCAGGCACCATAGACTCCGAACAGGGGAATATTGTAAGCGGAAATGCCGAAGGAAGTGGCAATGCACTGTCCCAACAGATCACCGGCGAAGAGATACGAGACATCCTCTGCTTTCCACCCGGCCTTTTCCATGACCATGTAGACTGCATCCTTCTGAAGATTGCTTTCCGCCTCCTCCCAGGTCTTACAGCCGAAGAGATCATCCTCTCCCACCATGTCGAACAGGGCACCTAACGGTCCTTCGCCCTCTTTTTTCCCTACGATACTGGCACCTGCGATCACACACACCGGCTGCGCCAGACGGATACTGCTTCTTCCCACTCTCTGATTCATAATTTCTCCTTCCATGCGACAACACTGCATTCTTTTTTGTCAGTGTTCCCGCATTGTGGAAAAATTATCAGCCCTGCGCGGGCTAAACTGTGATTATAAAAAGATCTCCTCCAGCGCTCCGATCACTTTTTGCAGCACCTCATCCTCCATATCCGAATAGTGGATGACCAGGATCCCCCGGTATTTCTGCGCATCCGCAAAACAATATTCCGACAGGCAGTTGACCAGGATCCCTTGTTGTCTCGCCGCCCACTTGATCTCCACATCGCTTAAATCCGTCCGCACATGCAGCAGGAAATGGGTTCCGGCATCATCCTGGTATATATGGCTGATCTGACTTAAGGGTGACTCCCGAAACAAACGGCAGATTCGCTCCCGCTGCCCTCTGTAATCGTTGATCAGTCTCCGGATATGCCGTTCAAAATATCCCTGCTCCAGAAATGCCGCCATGGCATATTGTTCAAAACCGGATACCGTGCAGGAATAGAAATTCATGGTGGAAATATACCGTTCCATCAGCTTCTCCGGCAGCACCATATAGCCGATACGTAAGGACGGTACCATAGTCTTGGAAAAAGTATTGATGTAGATAACTCTGTGATTCCGATCCATGGACTGCATGGAAGGGATGGGTCTGCCCACCATGCGGAACTCACAGTCGAAATCATCCTCCACGATATAACGCTCCGGCTCCTCCGCCGCCCAGCGAAGCAGCTCCTGCCGTCTTCCCACCGGCATGACCAGTCCGATGGGGAAATGGTGTTCCGGCGACACGTGAGCCACTGTAATGCCCTTTTGCTCCAGCTGTTCCACCTTCATTCCCTGACCGTCGATGTCCACATAGTCCCATGCCACGCCGCCCACTTCATATAATTTCGTGATCTTACGGTAGCCCGGATTCTCCACACCGAATTTTGCATTATTTCCAAGGAGCTGTAACAGACGGCTGTAGAGGTATTCCGTTCCGGCACCCACGATAATATGATCCGGCGATACCTGCATGCCGCGGTACCTGTACAGATGCTCGGCGATCGCCACTCTTAATTTTTCCACCCCATTAAAAGGAACTGTCTTAAGCAGAGACGTATCGTAATCCGTCAGGGTCTGACGCATGATCTTCGCCCAGGTGGCAAAGGGGAACTTATCGTATTGAATATTATTCGCCGTCAGATCCGCCAGATATTCCTCCTCACGGAAGCGGGTCACAAAGGAAGCATACGCCGGAGCAGCTGTGTTCTTCATCTCCAGACGATTGACAAAATATCCTCTCTTCTCCTCCGACCGGATATAGCCTTCCAACAGCAGCTGCTCGTAGGTATTTTCCACCGTCTTGACACTGACCTGTAAGTGCCCGGCAAACGCCCGCTTCGAAGGAAGCTTCTCTCCGGCTGTCAGACGACCGCTTAAGATGTCAGCCTTCATCGCTTCATATAAGTATTCATACATGGTTTTTCTGCCACGGGCAGTCAGGTCATAGGTCAGCATCTGGTATCCTCATATTTTCTTATTTTGGTTATTTAAAAGAAGTCAGTTTTTATTATAATGAACTCATAAAGCAAATGCAACAAACAAAAAAAGAGCAATCAAGGAGGTTATACTATCATGGGCGTATATGCAATCACCGGCGCATCCAGCGGAATCGGCGCCAAGACAAAAGAACTGTTACTTCAAAAAGGACACGAAGTCATCAACATTGATCTGAAAGACGGCGACATCTGTGCGAACCTGGCCACGCCGGAGGGAAGACAGACTGCTGTAGACAAACTGCACGAGCTGCATCCCGAAGGTCTCGACGGCATGATCTGTAATGCCGGTGTCTCCGGTGCCTGCGGCAATCTGGAGCTGATCATTTCCCTGAACTATTTCGGGACCGTAGCCGTTGCAAAGGGCGTCTATGACCTCCTTCAGAAAAAGCATGGCAGCTGCGTAGTCACGGTATCCAACACCATTTCTCAGGGTGCCGGACGGAAAGATATCGTAGATCTGTTGAATAACATCGGCGATGAAAAGAGAGTATTAAGCCTGGTATCCTCTATGGATTCCACCAACCTCTCCGTAGGCAACAGCCTCTATGTATCCACCAAGTACGCTCTGGCAAGATGGGTCCGCAGAGTATCCGCTACCTGGGCAGCCAACGGTGTCCGCATCAATGCGGTAGCTCCCGGCAACGTACATACTGCCATGACCGCTACCATGAGTACCACCGCAAAAATGGCGCTGAACGCTCTCCCTATTCCCACCAAGTACGGTCAGGAATGTCTGATGGCACCGGAAGAGATTGCGGAAGTTATGGTATTTTTAGCTTCCGATTCCGCCAGAGGTGTCAACGGCAACATCATGTTCGTAGACGGCGGTACCGATGCACTGTTAAATTCTGAAAAGGTATATTAAGGAGGAACACACTATGAGACCCATTGAAAAATATGTAGAAGCTATGGAAAATAAAGATTTTGCCGGACTTGCAGAGTTGTTCACTCCCGACGGCATTCTGTGTGACTATTGTACCACCTCCGCTTCCCAGCAGGAGTATCATATCTACGGAAAAGAAGCCATTAATATGTTCTTCCGTAATAAATTCGGCTTCCGCCGTTACTCCATTTTAGATGCTGAGGTCGTTAATGACGAGCAGGCAGAATTCATTGCCAATTTTGGTGGCTACAACATCATGGCTATCGCCACGGTCCGTGAGACCGATGAAAACGGTCGGATCCAGAGACTGACCGTCAGACCGAAATAAATTCGCCTATCCCTTATACTTTTCTCTAATATTGCAGTAGCCCCGGCTGTCCGCTCGGGGCTACTGGTTTATAGAAAATTTGATTTGCTTCTGTTACTCCGGTGCACTTCCCGAGATCACATAATTAGTCACGGCATACAAAATTTCTCCGTTATATTCCACTCTCGACCAGCCGGAGCCTTCACTGTATCCGGTACGATGCAGATTCGTTCCGTTTTTCACCTGGGTACGCACAGTACTCTCCCCTTCACTGGTACTGGGTTCTGTACGCAGGTTGATCAGATCCTTGGGGGTAATGTAGTCATCACAATCCACAAATACGATCACTCTGCCGTCCTGAGTGCTGACACGATTCGGGTTCGACGGTTTTTCCGGAGTCTTGTACGCAAGGTCCGTGGTCAGATACGCTGTCACCGCATATACCGTCTGCCCATTGTATTCCAGTCTGGACCAGCCGGTGGAATCGTTTCTGCCGGTACGGACCAGCGTCTCTCCGTTTTTCAGCTGTCCCACCACATTTCCTTCGTCTCCGGTATAGGGAGTACTGCGAAGGTTAATTACATCTTTGGCGGTGACGGTCTCGTTCACATCTCCGAATGTCATGGCGTTTCCTTCCGCAAGAGCATTTCCGGCACTATTGGCATTGGGGATCTCCGTAGCCGCCGGTTCCTCTGTCGGCTGTATTGTTGCTTCCGGCGTTGCTGCCGGGGTTGCCTGTGGAGTCTCTGTCGGCGTTGCCGTAGGCTCCGGTGTGGAAATCGGTTCTGTGGACACCTCAGGTGCCATTACCGTCTCCTGGATACCTGCAGCCTCTGTCGTCTGTGCTTCCGTTGCTGTCACCAATGCGTCGCTGTCTCCCGCTCCCCCGCTATGGCTGCTTAATTTCCATAGTGGAATGCAGATCAGGATCGCCAGGATCATCATTCCCGCAAACACCGGGATCATCCATGGTCTGAAGCGGAATACCACCTCTTCATCCTCATCAAAATCATCCTCTTCCCGGTACTCTTCATAGTCCTGATCCTCCGCAGGCTCATTTACAAGTTCTTCATAATCAAAGCTATTTCCTTCCGGCTCTCTTTCCGAACTTCTGTTATCTTTCTTATCCATGGTGCATCCTCCTTCCGCCGTCATTAAGCTGATTATATACTCTCATCTTTTGCAAAACAAGTCTCTTTTCCTGTCTTTGCAGGTATGTTATACTGATCATAGTATTACAAAATCTGCTCAGGAGTCATTCCCCTTATGAAAAATAATTTTGCGAAATGGAAACCATATATTTTCCTTGCGATCCTGCTACTCAGTCTGATCCCTCTGATCTGGCTGGGACGCTACAATTATCCCACCGGCGACGATTATTATTACGGTGCGGAGACTCATCTGGTCTGGCAGCAGACAGGGAGCATCATACAAACGCTTGACGCTGCCTGCGCAGGTGTCGCAGACAGCTATCAGATCTGGCAGGGAACCTATTCAGCGCTTTTCCTGATGTATCTGGCACCCAATGTATTTTCCAATACCGCCTATCATCTGGTGACTTTCGTGATCCTGCTTTTATTGTGCGGAGGTATTTTTTATCTGCTGTGTCCTCTGTTCCGCCGTTTTCTGCCGGGAACTTGCGGAGAATGGATCACCGTTTCTTCCATTCTCAGCTTTCTGTGTATTCAGACAGTGGAATTTCAAAGTGACAGCTTCTACTGGTACAATGGCTCCATGTATTACACCGGTTTCTTTGCCGTGACACTGTTTTTCCTCGGCACACTGTTTCGCTATCTGGACAATGGAAAGCAGATCCTGTTGCTTCCACTACTCCTGTTCGCTGTCTTTTTGGGCGGCGGCAACTATGTTTCTCTTCTTCCCTGTATGCTTCTGTCAGTAACCATAACACTTCTGTTACTGTTACAGAAAAATAAAAAAGCATATATCTGCGGGATTACTTCTGTCGTTCTCCTGTTGTCCTTCGCCGTAAGCGCCATGGCTCCCGGCAATCACGTACGTCAAAGCGGCATGTGGAAGATTCCTGCCTGGAAAGCGATTGCAAAATGTCTGTTACAGGGCATCCGTTATACCTTTGCCTGGACGGGATTGTGGTGGGTGCTTGCCGCGCTGCTTCTGCTGCCGGTCTTCCTGCGGATCCTGCAGAAGAAAAACGGAGCATTTTTCTCCCACCCTATTCTGTTTACCGGTTATGCTTACGGACTGTTCTGCTCCATGTCCTGTCCCCTGTTCTATACCATGAACTCCACGGGACCGGGCCGGGCGGTTGCCATCGTCTATTATATGTTCCTACTGATCAGTTTTACCGTATTCTTCTATTGGATCGGCTTTGTGCTTCTGAAAATGCAGGCACGACCGAAACCCCCGGAGAGAATAGAAGTCTCAGGAAAGCTTAACACCGCTCGTTATCTTGCTATGGCAGTTCTGTTATTCAGCATCCTCTGTACCGGATTGTGGCAGGAAACTTCCGCCATGAAAGCCATCCGGGTACTGACAGATGGGGAAGCCGCTGCCTACGCCGCGGAATACGAAGACCGTCTGCTTCTCCTGAATGATCCGAAGGTTACGGATGTGGTACTGACACCGTTTACGCATCAGCCGGCGTTGATCTATACCGGTGATCTCCCCGGTGACCCGGAAGATCCCACCAGCAGGAAGGTCGCTCAGTATTTCCAAAAGACATCGCTGTATGTCAATTACGGCAACAACTGATAATAAATGGCCTGCGTATTCAGTGTATACAAAAAAGGACGTCTCCGATCTCCGGAAATGTCCTTTTTCTTAATAATTCGTCTTTATTGTCCTTCGTATTTCTCGCTCTGCATCCGGATCAGCTCTGCATCCTCAAAGTAGTTGATACGCATTGCACTCTTCACCTCAGCCAGAGTCTGCGCTGCCACTTCACGTGCCTCATCACTGCCTTTTTTCAGGATATCATAAACTGCGGGAATATCCTTCTCCAGTTCTTTTCTGCGGTTACGGATCGGTTCCAAAGTCTCCTGCATAACATTATTCAGGAACTTCTTCACCTTCACATCTCCCAGACCGCCTCTGGTATAGTGTGCTTTCAGTTCGTCCAGATCTGCATAATCCGGCAGATATCTCTCAAAATGTTCCTGCCGGCAGAAAGCATCCAGATAAGTGAATACGGTGTTGCCTTCCAAATGTCCGGGGTCGCTGACTAACAGATGCTCCGGATCGGTGTACATACTCATGATCTTGGTGCGCACATCATCTGCACTGTCTGACAGGTAGATGCAGTTACCCAGGGATTTGCTCATTTTTGCCTTACCATCGATGCCGGGCAGTCTCTGACATGCTTCGTTCTCAGGTAAAAGTGCCTTAGGCTCTACCAGCACCGGTGCATATACGGTATTGAACTTGTGCACGATCTCTCTGGTCTGCTCGATCATCGGCAGCTGGTCACCACCTACCGGAACAGTCGTTGCCTTAAATGCAGTAATATCAGAAGCCTGGCTGATCGGATAGGTAAAGAAGCCTACCGGAATGCTCGCTTCGAAGTTACGCATCTGTATCTCGCTCTTAACAGTCGGGTTTCTCTGTAATCTGGCTACGGTCACCAGATCCATATAATAGAAAGTCAGCTCACACAATTCGGAGATCTGAGACTGAATGAAAATCGTAGCCTTAGCAGGATCCAGCCCACAAGACATGTAATCCAGTGCCACTTCGATTATATTCTGGCGCACCTTCTCGGGATTCTCGATATTATCCGTCAGAGCCTGTGCATCTGCGATCATGATAAAGGTCTTCTTATATTCGCCGGAATTCTGCAGCTCCACACGTCTCCTGAGAGATCCAACATAATGTCCTACATGTAGTCTTCCGGTGGGTCTGTCGCCCGTTAAAATAATCTTGTCCATTTCATCCTCTCAATCCGCCGCCAAAGCAGCTATACATCATTAGATTTATCATACCATTTTTTCCACAGTAGTACAACGGGTCCGAAAAACTTTTTCCTACCTTTCACTCTACCCGCACTCGCCGCTGCGCAGGGATTTCACCAATAACGGTATCTCGAACAACAGCATCACGATCCAGCCGATCATGTTGGCCCACGCCAGACTGGCGAAGTCCATATGCAGCAGACGCAGCATCACGAATACCGCCACAACTCTGCCCAACATATTCATAAAGGTGCTGTACAGTGTCACCTTCAGATCGCCGATGCCGCGGAAGAATCCCTGGATTCCGTTGGTCATTCCCGGCAGGATATACATCCAGGAGATCAGGTGCAGATAACTGATTCCGAGAGATACCACCTGCGCATCCCCATCCTCGGCGAACAGAGTCATGATCTGCCAAGCCAGGCCCCAGATCACCGCAAACAAACCGATGGAATAGACCAGCTCGATCAACAATCCTGTCTGAAAACCTTTCTTCATGCGCTCTTTGTGTCCGGCGCCCTTGTTCTGCGCCAGGAAAGTCGTCATGGCATGTCCGATGTTCTGCTGCGGCGTATAAGCGAAATCATCCACGCGGTTCACTGCGGTAAATGCTGCCATAACCGCCACACCCTGAGTATTGACTACTGACTGAATGATGAGCTTGCCCAGCTGTAAGCATACCTGTTGCATGGCACTGGTGCTGCCGTAGCTGACAGTCTTACCAAGCAGGCTCTTATCAAAGACCCACCACTTTTTCCCAAGGCATAACAGTGGAATCTTTTTCTTGATATAAATGCCGCACAGCAGGCAGCACAGACCCTCGCTGCACACTGTGGCAATGGCACTTCCCGCCACGCCCCATCGTAATACCACCACGAAGAACAGATCTCCGAAAATGTTTAAAAAAGCACTGGTTACCAGAAAATACAACGGTGTCTTACTGTCTCCCAGCGCCCGCATGGTGTTCGCCAGGAAATTATAGATAAATGTAAATATCAGTCCCAGGAAAATGATCCGAAGATATACCGCGGCTTCCGGAATCGCAGTCTCCGGCACCCGGATCAGCCGAAGCACCGGTGTCGCAAGCAGCAGCATGAGCAATGAAAATACCACAGAGAATCCGCAACCTGCCAGCATGGTGGTGCTGATCTGCTTCGACAGAGTATCATAATCCTTGGCACCATACTGGGAGCTCATTAAGACGCTGGCTCCCATGCACATTCCACTGATCAGTAGGATCGCTATATTCATGATCGGTGTGGAAGTTCCCACTGCTGCCAGTGCCTGCTCTCCCACGTATTTTCCTACGATCACGGAGTCCACAGCGTTGTAGGTCAGCTGAAACAGATTGCCCAGTACCAGGGGAATCGTAAACGATACTAAAGGCAACAGTATCTTTCCCTGGGTCATGTCATGTTTCTCTATCGTACTCATTGCCTATTGTTGTCCTTTCGTTTTCATTTTCTCTAAGGAGGGGCTCTTCTGTTTTTCTATAAGTGTCTCTTCCCGATCTTGTTCTGCTTCTTCCATGCTGTCCTCTGCACCGGACGCCTCATTGCCACTGACAGACACTACGCTGTCCGCATCCGCACTCATCCCACTGCTCTGCTTCTCATCCATGCTGTCACTGTTTTTTGCCGCCTGCAGATTCCCTGTAACGGCGCCATCCGTGCCTGCCGTCACCTCTGCCACAGCACCTTCCGGCATATCTGCGGCAGTTTCTGCCATTTCCGCTTCTATTGCGGCATTCTCTGCCTGCGCCATTGCAAAAGCTTCCGCCGGTGCCGCACTTTCTGCGTCTGTGCTGTATGCTGACTGTGGTGCCGCTGTATCTGCACCGGTGCTGTCTGCCATTTTGGTGCCGCCCATGGTCATATACAGCACTCCCGCCACCACGAAGCAAAGACAGGCTGCCGCAATGCGGGACACATAGTATAGCGGAAATCTGCGTATTTTCCCATTTGCTTTCCTCTTTTCCACACCTTCATTCTGTTCACTCCGATGCAGTAATTCCTCCTCTACACCGGACAGGGAACGGAACAATCTTTCTTCTTTTTCTCTGTTTTGCTCGCTCATCTTCTCTTCCTCTTACAAGACAATTCCCTGCTGTTCCAGATATTTCTGCAGCTTTTTCCTCGTGCGGAACAGGGATGTCTTCACCGTATTCAGATTCATGCCATAACGCTCTGCAATCTGGGCATACTCCTCCACGAACCAGTACCTTCGTAAAAAAACATTACATTCCTGTTCGGAGAGCGTATGCAGGAAAACATTGATGCTCCGCTCTAACTCCGCTGCTTCCACAATACTTTCCGTATCGTGAGCTGCGGGAATGCATTCCGCCAGTTCATCCAGTGCCATATCCATCGTGCCGTTTCCCCGCTTCTGTGCATGACGCCCCTTCCATCTATCAAACGACAGATTGCGGGTAATTGTTCCCAGAAAAAGCTCCAGACGGTTCGGTTTTTTCGGTGGAATGGCATTCCACGCCCGCATCCACGTATCGTTTAAGCACTCCTCCGTGTCTTCCCTGTCATGTAAAATATGGTAAGCGATGCTGTAACAGTATTTTCCATAGGATTTCTGTGTCTCTGTAATAGCGCGCTCGTCCCGCGCCCAGTAGAGATCCAGTATGGCTGTATCTTCCACAGGTCTCTCCTTTCCAGAAAAGGCACTGCCGCAAATATCTGCAGCAGTGCCCCCATATTCTTCGTGTATCCCGTAATGTCCCCGGCTTCCTAGATCTGGAACTTCTTTGCATTCGCATTGAGCTCGTCTGCGATCACATTCAGCTGTACGGTGGCCTTCCGGCAATCCTCCACGATCTCTGACAGCTGATCCATCGTCGCCGCCGTCTCCTCGGTGCTGGCTGCATTATTCTGGGAGATCTCGGTCAGACTGTCGATCTTGTCCGCTACATCTGTCCGGTATGCTTCGATATGATCCAGCTCTTCGGAGATCACGTTAATCTCACCGACGACATTCTGAACCTCCTGATTCAGGGTGTCGAATACCTCCAGTGTATTGCCCAGCTTCTCATTCTGCTGGTGGATCTCGCCGACTACGCCATTCATAATCTCTACGCTCTGGTTGGAATTGCTGATCAGGTTCTCCACGATGCCGCGGATCTTGTCTGCGGATTCCTTGGACTGGTCTGCCAGACCACGGATCTCTTCCGCTACGACTGCGAAGCCTCTGCCCATCTCACCGGCTCTCGCTGCCTCAATGCTGGCATTTAATGACAGCAGGTTGGTCTGGTTCGCAATACCTGCGATGATATCGGTAGCTGCCTGAATCGCCTGTGCGGACTCGTTGGTGATATTGGTCTGCTCCTGCACCTGATCCACCGACTGCTGTGTATGAGAGCTGATCTTCAACAGTTCCTTCAGGGTGCTGTCCACGGTGGCATTGCTTTCCTTCATGTTGGCTGCGCTGCTACTCAGTACGTTCACACTGTCTGCTGTGCGGTTCAGCGCATTGCTCATATCGTTCATGCTCTCGCTGACCTTCTGGGTGTCTGCCGCCTGAGTGGTAGCGCCCTGCGCAATCTCGTTGACCGCGGTATTGACTGCGGAAATAGACTGTCCGATACTGTCAAAATTGCTCGAAAAAGTTCCGGTGAATTCATCCATCTCTTGCATGGAACTGTGGATATTGGTAATGATCCGGGAGAAGCCTACCACAACGGAATGCACCGCTCTGGCAATTTTGCCGACTTCATCGGTTCTGTTTACCAGCTTCGTGGAGATATCAAAATTCAGCCTGCCTTCAGCCACCTGATCCAGATTGCTGACCACACCAAGCAGTGCTCTGGAAATCAGACGTACGACTAAAATCGTACTGCTACAGAAGATCAGTGCCAGCACATACATAAAGATCGTATTGGATCTCACAATGCCGGAATACAGTTCTTTCACGTGCTCCACCGGGATCGCCACTGCCAGAGCCCCCGCTGTCTTGCCGTCGGTTCCGGTAATCGGTGTCAGATATGCATAATATCTGGTATCCCCCAGCTTCAGGGAAGTGTCAAAATATTCCGATCCTGCCAGTACTTTGGATGCCACAGAATCACTCAGTACGATGCCGGAATAGTCAAAGCTTGCTGCTGCCGCTTCCTTGTCCCAGAACAGTACCACATCTACGTTGGTATTGCTCGTGAAATTCTGGAAAAAGCTCTGATTCTCTGTAAAATTGATCTCGCCCTTGCAGAGACTGCCGTTCTCATAACGGAAGCCCTCCCCAGAAGCGCTGTCCAGATTCAGCTGCATCGCATATTCCGTAGCAGCCAGCTCTTCCTTCACAAGCGTTTCCGCGGTGTTGTTGCCGACTGCCTTCAATGCCAGCATCGCAAAAAATATGATGACCAGCATCGGCATCAGTACCATCGCGAGGATCTTGACGATCAGATTTGCTCCCTTTTTCCCCTTGAGATCTTTCATGTTGTCCAGTGAGACAGTTTCCCCTTCTGTCTGTTCCTTTTTTACCGCTTCTGCCATAGATAAAATAACCTCCTTTGTACCCTTATGACCTTTGTATATTCTTTCTAAAATGGACTGCCGGGAACAGCCCCTGACAGCTTAATAGATAAAAAGATTATAACGCACTCCGGTTGAAAAAGCTATTCTTTTTGTGCTTTTCCCTCCTGAATGAGGTCTTTGATCACCTCTCCACCGATGATCAGCCCCGCCACGGAAGGGACAAAGGAAATACTGCCCGGAATTGCTCTCCGGTCGGTGCATTTATGGACGGTGCCGGGAGGACAGACGCAGCCCGTCCGGCAGCTGGTTTCCATATTTTCCAGCGGCTTCACCGGATTTTCCGTAGAATACACCACCTTCAGCTTCTTCACACCGCGCTTTTTCAGTTCTCTGCGCATGACTTTCGCTAAGGGACACATAGTGGTCTTGTAGATATCCGCCACATGAAACTGCGTGGGGTCTAATTTATTGCCGGCTCCCATACAGCTGATAACGGGAACGCCCGCCTCCTTCGCCCGCATGATGATCTCCAACTTGGCAGTCACGGTATCCACCGCATCCACCACGTAATCGTACCGGGTAAAATCAAACTGGTCGGCAGTCTCCGGGAGATAGAAGCATTTATGTCCTACCACCTGTGCCTCAGGATTGATCAGATGAATCCGCTCCTCCATGACATCTACTTTGTATTTGCCGATCGTCTGACGGGTAGCGATGATCTGGCGGTTGATATTCGTCAGACAGACCTTGTCATCGTCAATGAGATCAAAGGCGCCGACTCCGCTGCGGGCAAGGGCTTCGACGACATAGCCGCCGACTCCGCCGATCCCGAAGACGGCGACACGGGCGTGGTAAAGACGCTGCATGGCATCTTTGCCGAGGAGTAATTCGGTTCTGGAAAATTCGTTTAACATAGATGTAGATTCCTTTTCTTATAACTATATTTAACTATATTGCACGCAGCTGTGCTGTCCCCCTTTCATCCAGCACAGCAAACACCGCACGGTCAGGGAACCGGATCGTGAAAATTCCAAGTATAAAAAAACATGGGAACTTAAAGGTTCCCATGCCTTAGCTTATTTTTATTGTTCCTACTAGTATACTGGGAATACTCTCGTAAGAGTATATCACATCTTTAGAGATTGTCATAGAGTCCCTGAATAAAATTTTTCACCTGGAGGTTGTTCTCAGGCGTGGTATCTTCGAGGGTAGCATGGATGTAGGGTTTGCGCTCTTTCATGAACTTAAGGATAGAGGTGTAGTCCATCTGTCCGAGACCGCAGCCTACGGATTTGAGCTTTCCGTCCTCGGGAATAAAGTCTTTCAGGTGTACCATTGCCACATCGGGTCCTAAGACATCGATTGCCTCATCGACGATTGCCACCTGGTCTTTGTAGTTGCAGTAGTCGAGAAGATTGACAGGATCGAGGATGATCTGGAGGTTGGGGGATGCGATCTCATCGAGTACTCTTCTGGCTCTTGCCGGGTTGTAGACAATGTGCTTCCATACGGGCTCGATTGCCATGACAACTCCCATCTCCTCGGCGTATTTTACAACGGGACGGAGGTTTGTGATAAAGGTCTGTAATGCTTCCTCGCCGTGACATTCAGGTACCGCGGTATAAGTCTCATTCGGGGCACCGGTCTCGGTTCCGACGACACCGCAGCCAAGCCACGAAGCAAAACGGATATGTGCCATATAGCGGTGGGTGATCTTCGCAAGCTGCTCCGGATTTGGATTTGCCAGGTTCAGGTAGCATCCAAGTACCGCAACATCCACCTGATTTTTCGCAAATACATTTTTCATATACATGGCAAGTCCCGGGGTCAGTGCCTCATCGGTAGTTGGAAACTCGGTGATCACCTTACCGGGTGCCAAATGTCCGCAGGCAAAGCCAAGCTCATGGACATTGGCAATACGTTCCTCAAAAGGAAGCTTTTTCGTATCATGTAAACGGATTCCTAACTGCATAATTTCCTCCATTCCAGGTTCAGGTCTGATCTTCCTGATCCTGCTTATCATCAACGCCGGATCAGCTCATCCACGCCTTCCAGCTCGTAAGCCTCTCCAACCTGTCCTTCGATTCTCACGTTATCCAGGGTCAATTTTGCAACATTTCTTGCAAAAAGTCCTCTCTTACTGCTTTTTTCTACACCATCCGACATGGCAGGTACATCACATTTTGCATCCTCGGCATAGCTGATGGAGATGTCCTTCATGTAGATCTCCTCGATCTTCTGCTCCGGAAGTCCGTCAAAATAAGCTGCTGCCACATGGCAGTTGGTGCAATCCATATTTTCAAATACCATCTTTTTCACCTGCGGTGTTCTGTCATCCACAGGGTAGACATCTCTGGACTGGACATAGGTGGTCTTGCCGTCGGGATCGCAGAAATAGAAGCAGTTGACCACAAGCGGTGTCATCACATGATCCAGGGTCAGATTCCGGAAAATAATGTTGCTTAGAATCGCATCTTTTCCTCTGCCGCGGCGGGTCTTGATACGCAGGCCTCTGTCCGTATGACGGAAAATGCAGTCCTCCACCGTCAGATTCACCACGCCGCCTGCCATCTCGCTGCCCAGAGTTACAGCACCGTGACCGTTCTCCATCAGGCACTGGCGGATGTGGATGTTCTCGGAAGGAGTCTTGTGCTTTTTGCCCATGTAGATTTTGCCGCTCTTGACTGCGATACAGTCATCTCCCAGGGAGAAACGCACGCCCAGGATCTCCACATTTTTGCAGGACTCGGGATCCAGTCCGTCGGTGTTGGGAGAATCGCTGGGATTCTGCACGGTCACACCGATGAATTTCAGATCGTTGCTGAAATAGGGATGCAATGTCCAGGAAGGTGAATTGCAGAAGGTCACTCCCTGTAAAGTCACATTTTTACATCCGCTGATGAAAAACAGTCTGGGGCGGAACGCAATGTTCATGACCTTGGGATCCTTCCACCAGTTTTCCTTAGAAGCGTTGCCGTTGATCTTACCCTGTCCGTAGATCACCACGTCTTCTGCACCGATACCGCAGATGATGCCGGAGAACATAGGTAAGGGATTCCCCTCCCAGGTGCCGAGATTGTACTCGTCGGTCTCATCATAGCTTTGTAGCATGCCGGGGAATGTGGGGAATTTCTCTCTGTCGGTAAATGCCTTAAGCTCCGCACCCTCTGCCAGTTCGATACGGATGTGGCTTTTTAAGAACAGGCTGGTAATACGGTAGGTTCCTGCGGGGAAATACACTCTGCTGTTCACCGGGCATGCCATGATGGCAGCCTGGATAAAGTGGGTATCGTCGTGCTCACCGTCACCTTTGGCACCGAATCTGGTCACATCCAGGGTCACATACTCATAATCTGTCTTGAAAGATACTTCACCCTGCTTTTCACCATTCACGTAAGCTTCCACCACATATTTCTGATCCGGCTTTAAATCAAACAAGGAAGTGATGGTCTTCTCTGTAGTGAGGGTGGGCTCACCGTTTAATCGTAATTCTATGGGCTGTTTTGTAAAATACCTGCCGCCGTCTGCGATCTCTATAGTCACACTACGGGCAGTATGCATAATATGTCTGATTTCCATGCGCTGTTTCCTCTCGTTTCTACCTCATGCACTCCTGATATTTTTCCGCTAAAAGTAAATATTCCCCGCATGCCTTCTGTACGGCACCGCAGAATACTTTTTCCGAGGTTTCATCCATAGCAAAAGTTTTCGACTTTACATCATAATACTGCTCCAGCATACGCTTCACGGCACCACGGAAATTATCTAAAAGCTCTCTGTAATTCTCATAGATCTCCGGGCTGATCTGCTCTACGGTATGAAGCAGTGCTGCAGTGTAATCCGCGCCGTTTTCCGCGGTGAATTCGCTCTCCGCATGCTTTTTCAGCACACGCATCTGCGCCATGATATCCGGATATCCTTCCTTTTTATTCTCGGTGGTCTCATATGCCGCATATGTTGGATATACCAGATCCGCAGCCTGATAGATGTTCCTTCGTCCTGCATCTGCCTGCACCTTTTTTAAGTCAAAGATGTCTTCCTCCGTACGGGGAAGTGCCTTGATTTCCTGAATTGTCATAGTTCCTCCTATATAACAAAGGCGTTCTCCTGCACGTTTATTGTAACAAAAGAACGCCGTTTTGTGTATGATCTTTTACAGAGTTACACCCTGCTTGAAAATAGCCATATCATGGAAGCCTGCTGCCTCGCTGCATACCTGCCTGCCGGAAGCGGTCTCCACTACCAGATCAAACAAAGCCTTAGTCTCCTCTTCCATGGTCTTATCCTCTACCAGTACGCCGGCATTGAAATCGATCCAGTTGGACTTTTTGCCTGCCAGGCGGGAGTTGGTCGCGATCTTCATGGTAGGAACCGGAGATGCGAAAGGAGTTCCGCGTCCTGTGGTAAACAGTACGATATGTGCTCCTGCGGCTGCCAGTGCGGTAGCTGCTACCAGATCATTGCCCGGTGCGGACAGAAGGTTCAGTCCCGGAGTCTTCACGGTATCGCCATACTGCAGTACGCCCTTGACCAGAGCACTACCGGACTTCTGCGTACAGCCTAAAGACTTATCCTCCAGAGTGGAGATGCCACCCTTTTTGTTACCCGGGGAAGGATTCTCGTAGATGGTCTGATTGTGGCTCTTGAAGTAGTTCTTGAAGTCGTTGATCAGATCTACGGTCTGGTGGAACAGTTCCTCGTTGGCACAACGGTTCATCAGAATGGTCTCTGCTCCGAACATCTCGGGAACCTCGGTCAGGATGGTGGTGCCACCCTTGGAGATCAGCAGATCGGAGAAACGTCCTACTAAGGGGTTCGCGGTAATGCCGGACAGTCCGTCGCTGCCGCCGCACTTCATGCCGATGACCAGCTTGCTGACGCTGATGGGCTCTCTCTCGAATTTGGATGCGTAATCGATCAGACCCTTGATGATCTCTACGGAGTCTGCGATCTCATCCTCGTGCTCCTGGCATACCAGGAATTTTACACGGTTCTCATCATAATCACCGATATAAGGCTTCAACACATCAATGTTGCTGTTCTCACAGCCCAGTCCCAATACCAGAACACCGCCTGCATTGGGATGATTGATCAGGTCTGCCAGAATCTTACGGGTATGCTCCTGATCGTCGCCCATCTGAGAACAACCGTAAGGATGAGGGAATGCGATAACCTCTTCCACACTGCCTTTAACGAATGCATTGGCCTGCTTTGCGATGGCTGTTGCCACGTTGTTGACACAGCCAACGGTGGGGATGACCCAGATCTCGTTACGAACGCCTACTTTACCGTCGGGACGGTTGAAGCCCATGAAGGTCACATCTTCCGTCTTCTTCTCCTCTACGGGAGTGGGATTGTAGGTGTACTCCAACAGATCGCCCAAAGCGGTCTTAACATTATGAGTATGGATCCAGCTGCCCTCTGCGATGTTCTCCTTGGCATTACCGATACGGTAACCATATTTGATGACCTCACCGCCCTCGGGAATGTCACAGATTGCCATCTTATGTCCTGCGGGGATCTCCTCTCTGGCGGTAACGGTCTTAGAACCGTCACCGACAGAGACTGTGATCTTCTCACCGGCAGGAATCGTATTTAATGCTACGACTACATTATCATTGTCATTAATCTTTAAGAAATCTTGCATAATGCTGCCCTCATGCCATTTGCCTTAATATCATCCAGGTATGCTACGACTGCATCGGTAAGTCCGGGAACCTTGTTCAGATCCTGACCGAAGAAGTCTTCATTCCCCAGGAAGGAAGTTACAAACGTCTTGGTATCCTTCTCACAGTTCGCTGCGAAGAACTCCAGAACTGCCTTGTCATCCATGATGTTGTATTCCTGACCGTCTCTGTGACCGATCAGAGCCTTATCGCGGATCTCGGTACCGGTATAAAAAGCCATCAGTGCTGCGATGGAGAAGGTCAGATGAGCGGGAAGCTTACCGGTCTTCTCAACATAGCCTAACAGGCTGGGCATACATCTTGCTCTCCACTTGGATACGGAATTTAAGGAGATTGCAAGCAGTGCATGGTCTACGTAAGGGTTATTGAAACGGTTTACAACCTCACCTGCGAACTGCTTCAGCTCCTCCTCCGGCAGAGACAGGGTAGGGATCACTTCGTCATAAATGGTCTTCAGCATGAAGTTACGGATATCGTCATCCTGCATGGACTGTCTTACGATGTCGTTGCCGCACAGATAGGAAGCCAGTACAAAGGAAGTATGTGCGCCGTTTAAGATACGAACCTTTCTCTGTTTGTAAGGTTTCTGGTTGTCAGTGAAGATAACAGGAAGTCCTGCATCGGGAAGAGGGAACTCCTTGCTGATATCCTTAGCAGACTCGATAACCCACAGAGCGAACGGCTCACCGGTTACCATGATGTGATCTTCATAGCCCAGCTTCTCCCACTCTTCCTGTTCCGTGGCACGGGGATAACCGGTAATGATACGGTCAACCAGAGTAGAGGTGAATACGCATGCCTCATCTACCCACTTTTTGAATTCATCGCCCAATCCCCACAGCTCGATCAGCTGCATTACACACTTCTTTAACATAATACCGTTGTCATCGATCAGCTCTACGGGAAGCATTACCAGGCCCTTGCTCATGTCACCCTTGAAAGTCTCAAATCTGTGATATAAGAACTTGGTCAGCTTGCCGGGGAAAGTCTTTGGAGGCTCTGATTCAAACTTATCGGTATCATCATATACGATACCTGCCTCAGTGGTGTTGGATACTACGAAACGTAAGGTATCGATCTCGGCAAGTCCCATGTACTTGTCATATTCATTATAAGTGTCTACTGCGTCTGCAACGCTGGTTACGATTCTATTGATGATCTTGGCTTCACCGTTCACATTACCGCGAAGAGATACAGTGTACTGGCAGTCCTGCTTGTGGAACATATCCAGATTGCCGAACTCGATGGGTTTGATCAGAACGATGTCTCCGTCGAACTTACCCTGCTCGTTAGCGATATCGATCATGTAATCTACGAATCCACGTAAGAAATTACCCTCACCGAACTGTACGACCTTGATAGGTCTCTCCTTTTTACCGGTCTTTGCCTTGTTTAAGATATCCATTTTGTCCTCCATTCTACGCTTAGCGTATCCTATCTGCACCGTCTTACGGCACTCTGTTACCTGCACTTACCTTCCCAATCGCCTTTGAGCAATTACGTTTTCAACGCTCGTTGGTGTTTTTGTTTCTGAATTGTACGGAGTTTATGTAAGTACTTTCATAAATCATTCTACTTCAAAAAAGCTATTTCGTCAATCACCAAAAACAGAAACTTATTTTTTCCTCAAACCATTGATTTTATCAGCAATCTTTCATATTGATAATATTTTGTCACATGATAAGTTGAAAAAGCATCTTGAAAAAAGAGAAGTCTTTCGTTATAATTCAAATATAGCTTTTTATGTAACCACTTACAGTTTTCTTACAAATTCTGTTACATAGAAGCAGGAGGAAGCCACAGATGACAATTTACGATATTTCTGAGAAGGCCGGTGTCTCTATTGCTACTGTTTCCCGCGTGCTCAACGGAAGCAACAATGTAAGCGAGAAAACCAAGAAAAAAGTTCTAGATGTAATCAACCAGTATGAGTACACTCCCAATGCGTTTGCCCGGGGACTGGGGCTCAACACGATGAAGACCATCGGTATTATGTGTGCCGACAGTTCCGATCTGTATTTAGCCAAGGCGATCTATTATATCGAACAGAAACTTCGTGCCAACGGCTATGACAGTATCCTGTGCTGTACCGGTTATGATCTGGCTACCAAAGCCAGCTCCATGAACCTTCTGATCACCAAAAAGGTGGACGGCATTATATTGGTAGGTTCCAACTTTATTTATGAAAAGGAAGAAGACAACAAATACATTACAGATGCCTCCGCGCAGGTTCCTGTAATGCTGTTAAATGCAGCGATGGATGCTCCAAATGTATACAGTGTTGTCTCGGATGATTTTACTTCCATGTATGACGCTACCATGGAGATGATCCGCTCCGGTGTGGAAGATATTCTGTATTTCTATAATTCTACTTCCTACAGTGGTAAGAAAAAGCTGGCAGGCTACCGTGCCGCCATGGAAGAAAAGGGACTTCTCACCAACGGAAGCTTCCTGCAGCTCTATCAGGGATCCCACGAGGATATTCCCGCCATGGCCGATCAGTTGAAAAAGCTCCATGCAAAAGGAGTCTCTTTCCACGGTGTTATCGCCGCTGACGATTCCCTGGCTCTGGGTGCTCTGAAATACGGCCGGGAAATGGGACTTCGCATTCCGGAAGATCTGTCCATTATCGGTTATAATAATTCCATGCTGGTAAGCTGCTGTGATCCGGAACTGACCAGCATCGACAATAAATTAGAGACGCTCTGCCAGCATCTGATCACAACTCTGATGGGTGTCCTGGAAGGAAACGAGATGCCGAAAAAGACTGTGTTCTCCGGAGAACTGGTAAAACGCGGCACCACAAAATAATTTTTTCTTTACAGCAATGACAGCAATGGGGTAGCTGAAAATACCCTTTAGTATATTTATGGAGGAATTGAAAATGAAAGCATTTATGGACAAGGACTTTCTGTTAGAGACTGAGACAGCCAGGAAGCTGTTCCACGACTACGCAGAAAAAACACCGATTCTGGATTACCATTGTCATATTAATCCCAGGGAAATCGCTGAGGATCGTCAGTTCGACAATATCACCCAGGTATGGCTGGGCGGTGACCACTACAAGTGGCGTTTCATGCGTTCCTGCGGTGTTGACGAGAAGTACATCACCGGTGACGCTTCCGATTACGAGAAGTTCTGCAAATGGGCAGAGTGCCTGGGCAAGGCTATCGGCAACCCCTTATTCCACTGGAGCCATCTGGAGCTGCAGAGATACTTCGGTTACAACGGTGTTCTGAACAAAAACACTGCTGACGAAGTATGGAACCTGTGCAATGAAAAGCTCCATCAGCCTTCCATGAGCGTTCGTAACCTGATCAAGCAGAGCAACGTTACCCTGATCTGCACCACCGATGATCCTATCGATTCTCTGGAGTGGCACAAGAAGCTGGCTGCAGATGATACTTTCGATGTAAAGGTTCTGCCCGCATGGAGACCCGACAAGGCTATGAATATCGAGAAGCCCGATTATCTGGATTATCTGGAGAAGCTGGCTGCTGCTGCCGGCATGACCGAGATCAACTCTTTTGCAAGCTTAAAGGAAGCTCTGAAGAACCGTATGGCATTTTTCGCATCCATGGGATGTAACGTATCTGACCATGCTTTAGAGTATGTAATGTACTATCCCGCTTCCGATGATGAGCTGGAAGAGATCTTCTTAAAGAGACTGAACAAGATGGTTCTGACCAAGGAAGAGGAACTGAAATTCAAGACCGCCTTCATGCTGTTCGTAGGCCGCGAATATCATAAGCTCGACTGGGCTATGCAGCTGCACTACGGTTGTAAGCGTGACAACAACACCCTGATGTTCGAGAAGCTGGGTCCCGATACCGGTTACGACTGCATCAACAACTACGCTCCTTCCGCTCAGATGGCCGACTTCCTGAACGCTCTGATCGTAAGTGACGAGCTTCCCAGAACTGTCATTTACAGCCTGAATCCTAACGACAATCAGGCTATCGGTACCATCCTCGGATGTTTCCAGGATTCCACCGCTGTTGCCAAGATCCAGCAGGGTTCCGCCTGGTGGTTCAATGATCACAAGACCGGCATGCAGGATCAGATGATCTCCCTGGCTAACCTGGGTAATCTGTCCGGATTCGTAGGAATGCTGACCGACTCCAGAAGCTTCCTGTCCTACACCAGACATGAGTATTTCCGCCGTATCCTGTGCAACCTGATCGGTAACTGGGTAGAGAGCGGCGAGTTCCCTGCTGATTACGATACTCTGTCCGAGATCGTAACCGATATTTCTTACAATAACGCAAAGAGATACTTCAAGTTCCCTCTGGCATAAGAGATAAAACAATAAACCCCCGGTGATGAGCCGGGGGCTTTCTTTATTTATTGAATCACGAGGTTGGAGTATCCCATCAGGCTCTCATCCACAGCATGTGCAGCTTCTCTGCCTTCGCGGATGGCCCATACGACGAGGGACTGTCCTCTGTGCATATCGCCGGTGACGAATACATTTTCCACACTGGTCTGGTATTTTCCGGGAGCTGTTTTTACATTGGTGCGTTCATTTAATTCCACGCCGAAAGCATCAGCAATGTATTTCTGGGTTCCTAAAAATCCTGCGGCGATCAGCACGATCTCTGCATCCAGGGTCTGACCGCTTCCCGCGATCTCCTGCATCTTCATGCGTCCGGTAGCCGGATCCTTTTCCCAGGACAGCTTCACGATCTTCACAGCTTTCAGATTGCCGTTCTTATCCTTGATAAATTCCTTGACTGTAGACTCATATATCCTCGGATCATGTCCATAGACCGCAATAGCTTCTTCCTGGCCGTAATCGGTCTTGCAGACCTTCGGCCATTCGGGCCAGGGATTATTCTCTGCTCTTTTGTCCGGAGCCTTGGGCATCATCTCGATCTGGGTCACAGATTTTGCTCCGTGACGGATGGAGGTTCCAACGCAGTCATTACCGGTATCACCGCCGCCGATGATAACCACATTTTTCCCCTTGGTCTCCACATATTTTTTATCTTCAAAATTCGAATCCAGAAGGCTCCTGGTATTGGCTTTCAGAAAATCCACCGCAAAATAGATTCCCTCGGCATCTCTGCCAGGAGCATTGATGTCTCTGGGATTAGAGGCACCGCATGCCAGTACGACGCGGTCAAAATCATGCAAAAGCTTGGAGGCTTTGATGTCCTTGCCGATGTCGGTTCCTGTGACAAAGGTGACACCCTCTTCCTTCATAATATTGATCTTGCGGTCAATGATCTGTTTTTCCAGTTTCATGTTGGGGATGCCGTACATCAACAGTCCTCCCACACGATCGGAACGCTCGAATACTGTTACCTGATGTCCTCTCTGGTTCAGCAGATCCGCTGCTGCCAGTCCGGAAGGACCGCTGCCGATGACTGCTACCTTTTTACCGGTGCGTACCACAGGGGGCTTGGCTGCCGCATAGCCCTCGCTGTAGGCGTTTTCAATGATGGCATATTCGTTCTCCTTGGTGGAGACCGGATCCCCGTTCAGTCCGCAGGTACATGCTGCCTCACACAGGGCAGGACACACTCTGGAAGTGAACTCGGGGAAATTGTTGGTCTTCTTCAGACGGTTGTAAGCCTGCTGCCAGTTGCCGGTATATACCAGATCGTTCCACTCCGGCACCAGATTGTGCAGGGGGCATCCGCTGGCCATACCGCAGATCATCATGCCCGACTGACAGAACGGCACACCGCATTCCATACATCTGGCACCCTGTAAACGCTGCTTTTCCTTCGGCAGATGCTCATGGAATTCATTAAAATGCTGTATTCTCTTCTTAGGATCTTCAGCCACGCTGACTTCCCTTTTATATTCCATAAATCCCGTTGGTTTTCCCATGGTGACTTACCTCCTACTTTCTAGTGTTGGCATAGAATGCTTCGATCTGTGCCTGCTCTGCGCTCAGTCCCTTTTCCTCCATCTGTACGATGGTCTTCAGGACTCTCTCATAGTCATGAGGGATGATCTTCTTGAACTTAGGCAGATACTCTCCAAAGTTATCCAGCACTTCCTTACCCTTTGCAGAGTTGGTCAGTGCCACATGCTCCTGGATCATGGATTTCAGCTCCAGCACATCATATTTGGATGTGATCTCGCTGGAAGATACCATTTCCTTATTCAGACGCTTATACAGATCGTTGCCTTCATCCAGTACATACGCGATGCCTCCGCTCATACCGGCTGCAAAGTTTTTACCGGTGGGACCCAAGACTACCACACGTCCGCCGGTCATGTATTCACAACCGTGATCACCCACACCTTCGACTACCGCAATGGCACCGGAGTTACGTACGCAGAAACGTTCGCCTGCCACACCGTTGATGAATGCTTTACCGGAGGTTGCACCGTACAGTGCCACATTACCGATGATGATATTTTCTTCCGCCTTGAACTTGCTGCCCTGTGGGGGATATACCACCAGCTTACCGCCGGATAAGCCCTTGCCGAAGTAGTCATTGCTGTCGCCCACCAGCTCCAGGGTCAGGCCCTTGGGGATAAAGGCTCCGAAGGACTGTCCGCCGGCACCTTTACACAGTACATGATAGGTATCTTCTTCCACGTCATCGCCCAGTTTTCTGGTGATCTCACTTCCGAGGATCGTACCGAAGGCACGGTCTGTGTTGCTGACATCCACTTCGATACTGCGCTTCTGTCCCGCATCGATGGCTTTGCCCAGCTGCTTTAACAGCACCTTCTCATCCAGTGTCTTCTCTAACTGGAAGTCATATACCTGCCTGGGATCGAAGGTTACCTTCTGCTTGCTGCCCTCGTAAGGGTTGCTTAAGATCTGGGTAAGATCCACTTCTTCCTGGCGCTCGGTCAGATGCTCTTTTCTCTTCAGCAGATCGGTTCTGCCCACCAGTTCATCTACGGTACGCACACCCAGGGCTGCCATGTATTCCCGCAGCTCCTGTGCGATAAATTTCATAAAGTTTTCCACATATTCCGGCTTACCGCGGAAGTTTTTCCGCAGCTCCGGGTTCTGGGTAGCCACACCTACCGGACAGGTATCCAGATTACATACTCTCATCATGACACAACCCATCGTTACCAATGGAGCAGTAGCGAAACCGAACTCCTCGGCACCTAAAATCGCTGCGATGGCTACGTCTCTGCCGCTCATAAGCTTACCGTCGGTCTCAATGCGGACTTTATTACGCAGTCCATTCATGATCAGGGTCTGATGGGTCTCTGCCAGTCCCAGTTCCCAGGGAAGTCCGGCATTGTGGATGGAGTTTCTCGGTGCCGCACCGGTACCGCCGTCATAACCGGATACCAGGATGACCTGAGCTCCCGCCTTGGCCACACCGGCTGCTACGGTTCCCACACCGGCTTCCGAAACCAGCTTTACGGAGATTCTTGCCTGGGTGTTGGCATTTTTCAGATCGTAGATCAGCTGCGCCAGATCCTCAATGGAATAAATGTCGTGATGAGGGGGCGGAGAGATCAGGGACACACCGGGTGTGGAGTGTCTGGTCTTGGCGATCCAGGGATATACCTTTCCTCCGGGCAGATGTCCGCCCTCGCCGGGTTTTGCTCCCTGTGCCATCTTGATCTGGATCTCCTGTGCACTCACCAGATAGCGGCTGGTGACGCCAAAACGTCCGCTGGCTACCTGCTTGATGGCGGAACAACGGTTTAAGCCGTCCGGGCCTACGGTCAGACGGTCCAGATCCTCACCGCCCTCACCGGAATTGCTCTTGCCGTGCAGATGGTTCATGGCGATGGCCATGGTCTCATGGGCTTCCTTGGAAATGGAGCCATAGGACATGGCACCGGTCTTGAATCTGGTCACGATGGATTCTACCGGCTCTACTTCCTCGATGGGCACGCCCTTTTTCGGATAGTTAAAGTCCATCAGTCCTCTGAGGTTCTTGATGGAATCTTCGTCATTGACCATGGCGGTGTACTGCTTGAACATCTGGTAATCACCGCGTCTGGTGGATTCCTGTAACATATGGATGGTAGCGGGATTATACAGATGCTCGTCACCGCCGCTACGCATCTTGTGATGTCCGGGGCTGTTTAAGGTCAGATCGTTTTTCAGTCCCAGCGGATCAAATGCCTGAGAGTGCAGGTCGTCTACCTGCTGCTCAATATCTTTTAAGGTAATACCTCCCACACGACATACGGTGTTGGAGAAATACTTACTGATAACTTCCGGCGCGATACCGATAGCCTCGAAGATCTGGGAACCCTGATAGGACTGGATGGTACTGATACCCATCTTGGATGCGATCTTGACGATGCCGTGGAGGACAGCATTGTTGTAATCATCCACTGCTGCATAGTAATCCTTATCCAGCATATTGCTCTCGATCAGCTCCTTGATGGTATCCTGTGCCAGATATGGGTTGATGGCGCAGGCACCGTAACCGAGCAACGTAGCAAAATGGTGTACTTCTCTGGGTTCGCCGGACTCCAGGATCAATGCGACTCTGGTTCTCTTCTTGGTTCGTACCAGATACTGGTTCAGGGCAGATACAGCAAGCAGGGAAGGAATGGGCACATGGTTCTCATCCACGCCTCTGTCGGACAGGATCAGAATGTTCACGCCTTCTCTGTAAGCTCTGTCCACTTCCACGAACAGTCGGTCAATGGCACGCTCTAAACTGGTGTTCTTGTAATATACGATAGGTACGACTTCTACCTTGAAGCCGTCTACTTTCATGTTCTTGATCTTCAAGAGATCAGTGTTGGTCAGGATCGGGTTGTTGACCTTCAGAACGTTACAGTTCTTCGGAGTCTCCTCCAGGATGTTGCCTTCGGTACCGATGTATACGGTGGTGGAGGTTACGATCTCCTCTCGGATAGCATCAATAGGCGGGTTCGTCACCTGTGCAAACAGCTGCTTGAAATAATGGAACAGCGGGTGATTCGTCTTGCTCAGCACGGGCAGTGGGGTATCCACACCCATGGCTGCAATGGCTTCGCTGCCGTTCTTTGCCATCGGCAGAATGCTCTGCTTCATTTCATCGTAGGTGTAGCCAAAAGCCTTCTGCATCCGCTGGCGCTCTTCGTAGGTGTATTCCGGTACACGATAGTTCGGGATATGGATGCTCTTCAGTTCGGTCAGATTGTTGTCCAGCCATTCTCCATAAGGCTGTCTGGAAGCATATTTTTCTTTGATCTCCTCGTCATCGATGACTCTGCCCTGTACGGTATCGACCAAAAGCATCTTACCGGGGCGAAGTCTTTCTTTTACTTTGATCTTCGTGGGATCAATGGGAAGCACACCTACCTCGGAGGACAGGATCAGGGTATCGTCATCCGTGATCATGTAACGGGAAGGACGCAGACCGTTTCTGTCCAGCACAGCACCCATGATATCTCCGTCGGAGAACAGGATGGATGCGGGACCGTCCCAGGGCTCCATCATGGTAGCGTAATACTGATAGAAATCTCTCTTGGTCTGGGACATTGCTTTGTTGTTCGCCCAGGGCTCGGGGATAGCGATCATGACTGCCAGAGGCAGCTCCATGCCACTCATTACCAGGAACTCTAATGTGTTGTCTAACATCGCGGAATCGGAACCGGTCTTGCTGATGGCAGGCAGTACTTTGTGCAGCTGTCCTTTCAGATGCTCGGATTCCATGTTCTCTTCGCGCGCCAGCATCTTATCGGCATTTCCGCGGATGGTGTTGATCTCACCGTTGTGTACCATCAGTCGGTTCGGATGGGCACGCTCCCAGCTGGGGTTGGTGTTGGTGGAGAAACGGGAGTGTACCATGGCGATAGCGGATTCGTAATCCTCGCTCTGTAAATCGGCGAAGAATGTACGCAGCTGTCCTACCAGGAACATTCCTTTATATACAATCGTTCTGCTGGAAAGAGAGACTACATAGGTATCATCGGAAGACTGCTCAAATACACGTCTTGCGATATAAAGTCTGCGGTCAAAGGGAAGACCCTTTTCCACATCGGCGGGCTTTTTCACGAAACCCTGCATGATGTAGGGCATGCACTCTACTGCCTTATGTCCCAGCACATTGGGGAAAGTGGGCACTTCACGCCAGCCGAGGAATTCCATTCCTTCCTTTTCCACAATGATCTCGAACATCTTCTTCGCCTGGTTGCGGCGCAGCTCTTCCTGAGGGAAGAAGAACATGCCGACACCGTATTCTCTCTCTCCGCCGATATCCATGCCCAGAGCCTTTGTGACTCTTGTAAAAAATTTGTGGGGGATCTGGGTCAGAATACCGACACCGTCACCGGTCTTACCTTCCGCATCCTTACCGGCTCTGTGCTCCAGATTCTCTACGATCTTCAGCGCATTCTCAACAGTAGCGCGGCTTTTCTCTCCATGAATATTGACACAGGCTCCGATACCGCAGTTATCATGCTCAAATTCTTCCCGATATAACGGTGCCTTGGGCAGCTCCTGTTTTACATCAAACATATAGTTCTCCTTTCCGGGTTTTTTATTTCTCTCTTCTTAATCTGTCTGTTACTATTCAGGACCTCATTCGCAAGACCGTAATAGTAACAAAAAAGGTCGCAATGAGACTCTTTCGAGCGCCTCATTGCGACCTTTTCTGTACTATACACCTATTTTTCTCATTTGTAAATATAGATTTTTCTATGAATTGTCAGATAATTTGTCAATTCTATTATTTGCATGTCTGTTATCTGGAAATTGTATTAATTTTCTCTTTAAAAGTGCATTTCCAGCACAACTTTTGGGGGTTCTCCCCTATTTTTCCTGTTTCCGGCCATACGCCTTGCTCATCAGTTTCTGATACATTGCAGAAAAGTGTTTACTCTCTGCCAGTGCAGTGCGAAGAGGCGCCAGTGTCAGTGCCATTACTGCCCGATAGCGGAACAGTTCGCCGGGATTCATGTATTTTGCTGTGATCTCCTTATGTTCTGCAGCGCTGCGCTTCAGGTTCTCCTTGGTCTCAGAGTAGCCGCCGCCCTCGTAGGAGGACACGGTAAGTCCCAGATACTGCATGGGTGCTTTGGCACGATAATAGCACCAGAGGAAATGTTCGTAATCTGCACGGATCTTATATTTGGGTTCATAGGGCTTCTGTCTGCACAGGTCTGCAGCATAAAAGCAGGACTGATGGCAGGGAATGTTGCGGTAGCAGACGAAACCGGTGATGCGTGGTGGGGAAGATATCTTCGTCCCTGTCTTCGCGCTGTAGGTATCGCCGTAGTAGATGCCCTGAAGTTTCGCCGGGTGCTGTTCCATGAACTGTGCGGTGTGGGTCAGAACTTCGTCGTCATAGAAGAGGTCACCGCAGTTTAGGAAGAGAATGTAGTCGCCGGTCACATGGGAGACTGCCTGGTTCATGGCTTCGTAGATGCTGTGGTCGGATTCCTGGTATAGGTGGATGCGTCTGTCCTCGCGCATGGTTTCTATGGAGCCGTCGCGGCTGCCGCCGTCCTTGACAATGATCTCAAAGCTCGGGTAGGTCTGGGACAGGATGCTGTCCAGAGTCTGATTCAGTTTAGGACCTGGGTTTAAGCAGACTACGATAATGCTGAATTTCATGTGTTGCTCCTATTTTTCTATAAAATCTCCGTAGCCTCGACAGAGGGAAGAAACGCGACACGTTCGCACTCTGTCGCAGAGCGTAGCGGCACATAAGCGTGGAAAGTACCCACGCTAAGTGCCGACGTCTGCTTACGGTCTGCTTATTCTTCCCTCTGTCGGGGCTACTGGGTTATGGTAACCATCCAGAGATATCTTATCGAATATCCAGAGGATGGCTAATATACTTTATTAGTGCTTAGAATATATTTTTCTGTTTATGAAGTGTTCCAAGGGAGGCTGCTGCCACTGCCAGGAAAATCACGCATACAGGCCAGCTGACAAAGCCGGTGACGGCGATGGCGGTATAGGACAGGCAGTAGGCGAGGACGTTGGATGCCACATGGACAAAGACTGCCATTTTGAACTCTCCAAAGTATTCGTAAGCATATGCCATCAGGCAGCCGATGAGGAAGCCGTATACGCCCTGGACGTAGTTCATGTGGTAGACACCGAAGATCAGGGCGGACAGGACTATGGCGAGTTTGATATCCATGAATCTGCGAAGGTATCCGTAGATAACTCCGCGGAACAAAAGTTCCTCTGCTATGGGGGAGATGAAGCCGAATACGAGGATTCCTACGATAAAGTGTGCGGAATATTGCTGGGCCGCCACTTCGGTATAAGCTTCAGACTTATTGGTCACTCCCAGGAGTTCAAACAGGAGATTGCATCCGATGACGGCACCGATGGTAGCCACAGTCAGTAAGACATATTTGCTCTTTCCCTCTTTTTTCAAGTGGCTTAAGTGCATGTCCTCTTTATTTTTATCAATGAGCATCTTCGCTGTGGACCATACGGCAATGGCTCCACCGATGAATCCAAGAACCGCAATGATACTGGAGACATCTCCGGAGTAGCCGTTATAGGCGCCGGTCTCATCCCGTAGGATTAAAAGATCCACCAGTCCACCGGAGGCTCCGGACTGTGCCAGCTGATATAACAGTGCCAGCAGCGCATACTGCACTGCATTGCGCACCAATATAAACATCAGAAACGAATACACCATGGTCCAGATCCTCTGATACATGGGGTTTTTCTTTTTATTGTCCGGATTTCCGTTCAGTAATTCTTCACTGCCACGGAGTAAAAATTTCTCCAGTTCTTCCACGGATTGTACAATGTAATCCGCCTTCGCTTCCTTTAACTCTTCCTTACTTCCGTAGCCGTAGGTCACGCCCACGCTCTCCACACCGAGAGCCCTGGCTCCTTCCACGTCGAACTTTCTGTCACCGATCATATAGACCTGCGCCGGATCCACGGGATTCTCTCCAAAGAGCTGACGCAGAGTTTCCTGTACCACCTGATCCTTGGTTTCTCTTCTGCCGTCCAGTTCACTACCCACCACTACAGAAAAATATTTTTTCAGATCAAAATGTTCCAGGATGCGCTCTACGTATACCTGGGGCTTACTGGATGCCACTGCCAGGAAATACCCCTTCGACTGAAGCGTTTTCAGCATCTCCGGAATACCATCATAGACCTCATTTTCAAAAAGTCCCGTATCCTGAAAGCGCTCTCTGTATTTTGCCACAGCTTCTTCTGCCTGTTCGGCGGTGAAACCGTAGAATTCCATAAAACTGTCTCGTAAGGGCGGTCCGATAAAGGGTTCTAGCTTGTCCAGATCCGGCTCCTCGATGCCAAAGGAGTGCAGTGCATACTGCACACAGGTAGTAATTCCGATTTTAGGATCTGTCAGGGTGCCGTCCAGATCAAACAGCAGATATTTCTTCATTCTTATAATTCCTTTTTCTTTCTATTCTTATATGTTCCGCATACGACCCGCTACGTCCGGCTTTTCTGATGCCGCAGATGGAAATTTATACGAGTTATTCGTCTGGTTATTTACAGAACGATGTACTAGAAGCTGCGAATCTTGTCTCCGTCATCCTCGGTATTTTTGAGTGCCTTGATCTCCACGTCATAGCCCACATTAGCATTGACCTGCACATGGACCACATCGCCTACTTTTTTACCAAGAAGTGCCTTGCCCAGAGGGGATTCGTTGCTGATCAGGCCTTCCAGGGAATTACCGCGGACGGTGGTCACGATCTTGTAATCCTCTTCCGTGCCGTCATCGATAAATTCCACGGTAACGGTGTTGTTGATACCTACCTCATCCGCTGCGGAGTTCTCGGAGATGACCTTTGCAGTCTTGATCATTCTCTCCAGATAACGGATGCGGCTCTCATTCTGATTCTTATACTTTTTGGCTGCATAGTATTCAAAATTCTCACTGAGATCGCCGTGGGCTCTGGCTTCCTTCACGTCCTCCAATGCCTTGGGACGTACCACCAGCTTGCGGTACTCGATCTCATCTTCCATTTTCTTAATGTCAGTGGGTGTTAATTCGTCGTACATAATATAATCCTTCTTTCTACAGCTGCATCGCATAGATCACTGCCAAAGACAGAATGATCTGAATGATCGCAAAACGGAATACGGTCTGTGTATTGGACCAATCCCACACCTTACGCACATGATCGTGCAGGGGGGTACGTACATTTTTCAAAATATGGATCTTCAGGAAACGAAGCAGGGACACCTTAAGAAGTCCCAGTCCTCCGTCCAGGATCAGCACCAGCGCCAATGGGATAAACAGGAGCGGGCAGCCGCTCTTCAAAATGGCGATGCTGATGAACAATCCCATGGCCCGGGAACCGGCATCCCCCATCATCAGCTTACTGGGTGTCGCATTGTACCACAGATATCCCAGAATACATACGGCAAATAATAGGATCAGGAAGGAATAGGTCTCGTCGACCTCCTTCATGCGGTCTACAATATAGATGGACATGATGGTAATGATCGACAGGGTTCCGGACAGTCCGTCCACACCGTCGGAGCAGTTGGTCACATTCACGGAGGTCCATACCAGAATTACCGTGAGAATGGCGAATACCACAGGCGGCAGAGTGAACTTTACATGGAACAGCGCCAGTTCCACCACGTTGGAATTATATTTCAGAAAAGTGATGGCTACCAGTGCCGCCACGCACAGATCTAAGAAACCTTTTTTGTACTCACCCCATGGAGTCTTGGAAGCATCGTCCAGAAATCCCGTCATCATGCATACCACGATCAGCAGCAGGTAGATCACCAGCTCTGCGCTTAAAGGCGAAAACAGTAGAACAGATGCCACAAATGCCAGGACAAAAATAATTCCGGCGCCTCTGGGTTTCCCCGCGGACAATTTTCCATCATGGGCAAATTCTCTTCCGGCATCCTTGGGCAGATACGGACTTAATTTCGCCGTTGCCAGTACCGTAGCACCAAAAGCAAAAAGAATTCCAAAAAAAGCAAGGAGAGAACTGCTTCCCTCCGGCAAGATCATCTGTAACATACGAATCTCCATTCCTCACAACACTCTCATGCTGTATTTTCTGATAAATTTCATAACTGTCCGTCGGGGTCTTCGTGGAATGAACGTCCCAGAACAGTTACAAAACATTTTAACACAAATATACCGGAATCTCAAATAATTTCCACAACAGTTCAGTCGAACTGTTGCATTTGACAGTCCCCTCACGGTGGACTACTATATTCTTATGAACACTTTCTAAAAAATAGCCATAAAAGGAGAAATGCCCTATGATGATCCACAAGATTGAACCGCATAAATATTATCCGGAATTCCGAAATCAGGAGCCAAAGCCTTCCGATTATCTGCTGTTATTTGATGGGGAGAAGGTATATCTGCCCTCCCCTGCAGAGAATGCTGTTGCTGCGGATGCTTCCATGAATGCAGATATTGTGAAGCATCCTCAGGTATATCTTCCTACCTTCGAGGAGGTTCATAAATTGCTTGGTGTAAAACAGCCCCTGGAACGTTTCTTTTTGGATTGCGAATATCTCTTTTCTATTGATGACAGGGCATTCTTTCGCAAGACCGCGGAGGACGCCGGTGCTCTCATGCTCCCGGAAAATGACCTCTATCCTTCCGGTGTATTCCGTAATTTTGAACCGGAATATCTGGCATTCGCCGGGATCACTGCCACCCAGATCAACCGTTTCCGTCTGGACCGGAAGTTCTGCGGCCGCTGCGGGCATCCCACAATTCACAGCACCACAGAGCGGGCCTGCATCTGCCCGGAGTGCGGACAGATTGAATATCCCAAGATCTCTCCCGCAGTCATTATCGCCATCGTGGATACCATGCGGAACAAGATCCTGCTGACACGCTACGCCGGCGGTTCCTATCGTCACTGGGCACTGGTGGCAGGCTTCGTGGAAGTCGGCGAGACCTTCAAAGGGGCTGCCCGCAGAGAGATCATGGAAGAGGTCGGCCTACGGGTCAGTGATCTGGTCTATTACAAATCCCAGCCCTGGTCCTTCAGTGATTCCGCTATGATCGGCTTCTTTGCAAAGCTGGACGGTGATCCCACGATTACTTTGCAGGAATCCGAACTCGGTGAAGCAAAATGGTTCTCCAGAGAGGATGTACCGGATCTGCCCTCCACGATCAGTGTCGGTCAGGAGATGATCACCTTATTCAAGAATGGCGGGGATCCGTTATCTCAATAAGCGGCACTTCTTCGCCACCTTTACCAGCAGATATCCCTTCGGGAAGCTGCGAAGCTCCTGCTCCGTGATGCCCCGCATCAATATCAGCATGACAAAATAGACTACCGCAGCGATCATGATCGCCGGAATGACAGAGATCCGCATGGACTTCGTCACCATATACAGACCTTCGTAGATTGCCCAGGCTGCCGCTCCCATAAATGCAGAGGCGAACACCGGAATGACAAAAGTCTTTACGATCTCCTGTCGGTAGCCTACCGCTCTTCTTACCGCCCACTGGTTCAGCACACACATCATACCGGAATACAGCGTATTGGCGATGGCAATGCTGTACAGATCCAGACTCGTGAACATCAGAAGCAGCACTGCTGCCACCGTCTGCACCACCAGCGAGATCCCCGCATTGATGATCGGGGTATTGACTTTGCCCAGCCCCTGTAAAATGGAACTGTTTAATGTCGACAAAGCATAAAAGATAACCGACAGTGACAATGTCATTAAAAGAGCTGCCGCCAGGTTCAGTTCCTCTGCCGTCTTATTCGTGAACAGCAGACTGATCACCGGCTTCGCCAGTACAAAAAGTCCCACAGCGCAGGGAATCGAGATCACCATGGTAGTCTTCACTGCCAGTCCGATCTTCTCTCTGGCTCCCTTCACATCCCGGGCTGCCATCAGCTGTGCTACGGAAGGAATCATAGCAGATGCCATAGCAGATGCAAAGGCTATGGGAATATTAGACATTGTCAGGGACTGTCCGGAGAAAATACCATATTTTTCATAAATAGATACCGTATCCAGATTACGAAGGGACGGATACCATTTGGTGTAGATACTGTTGTTGACCGTACTGCTTAAGTTATATACAGCCGTACTCAAAATAAACGGTGTCACCACCAGTGTGATCGTCCTGAATATCTGTCCGTAGGAATCCACATGTTCATGCCTGTCACGCTGCACTCTGCGCAGGATCATTCCACGATTCAGAGCATAGACTCCCGCCATAAAAAGCAACGCCACTAATACGCCGACACCGGTACCCAGTGCACTTCCCACGGCACCGTAGGTTGCTCTCATCACCTGCCCTGCCTGATCAGCCGGAACCTCCATCGTTCCCATAAACATTTGGATCAGAAGATATGCCGCGCCTACGCTGACTACCGCATTGGCGATCTGCTCCAGGATCTGTGATACGGAGGTCTGCGCCATGCTCTTATGTGCCTGAAAATATCCCCGCAGAACACCCAGGATACCATAGACAAAGATCGTCGGTGCAAAGGTACGCAGTACTGTGACTGCTGCTCCGGACACGAATAATCCCGCTCCGAAAAACAGAAAAAGGCTGGCTATACCGCCAACCACCAGTACATAGATCATGGCTCCGTGGAACAATCTGTGGGCGTTGCGATATTCCTTCTCTCCCAGCTTCTGTGCGATAGCTTTGGAAATTGCCGAGGGAATACTATAAGAGGAAATCAACAGAATGATCGTATAATAGTTATACGCTGACTGGTAATAGCCAAGTCCCAGATTTCCGATGACACTCTGTAAAGGGCCCCTGTAAAGGAGCCCTATGATTCTGCTGATGATTCCGGCTGCCGCCAGAATTCCCGCCTGCATGATAAAATTGTTCTTGGAACTGTTCTTATCTGCCATATGTTATCTTACCTTATTTCAGTTCTTTATCCGATCAGCCAGTCATACATCTCCTGATATTTCCCGGCAGATACCTTCCAGGAGTAGTCAGTGGCCATGGCACGATCCACGATCTTATTCCACTCTCTCTTCCTGTCATAGTAAATATGCTCCGCATAGCGGATTGTATTCAGCATCTCGTGCGCATTGTAATTCGTAAAGCTGAAGCCGGTACCGGTGCTCTCATACTCATTATAGGGCTGTACAGTATCCTTCAGTCCACCGGTCTCTCTGACGATAGGTACGGTACCGTAGCGCAGCGCGATCAACTGACTCAGACCGCAGGGCTCGAACAGGGACGGCATCAGATAAGCATCACAAGCCGCATAGATTTTATGGGACAGTGCATCCGAATAATAAATGTTGGCAGACACCTTGTCTCCATACTTCCAGTCGAAATGACGGAACATATTCTCGTAACGTTCCTCACCGGTGCCCAGTACCACGAACTGGATATCATCCTGGCAAAGTTCATCCATCACATAAGCGATCAGATCCAAACCCTTCTGGTCTGTCAGTCTGGATACCAGACCGATCATCATTTTCTTATCATCTACGCGAAGTCCCAGCTCTTCCTGCAGGGCACGCTTATTCTTCACCTTTTCCTTGCGGAAATTCACTGCATTATAGGCTTTTACGATATTTTTGTCCGTCTCCGGATTGAACTCTCCATAGTCGATGCCGTTGACAATACCGCGCAGATCATGACTTCTCGCACGCAGCAGTCCGTCCAGTCCCTCACCGTAGAACGGCGTCTTGATCTCCTCAGCATAGGTATCACTTACCGTAGTGACCGCATCTGCGAATACAATACCGCCCTTTAACAGATTTGCATCCTTATAAGCCTCCAGCTTATCAGAAGTAAAATAATACTCCGGCAATCCGGTAATGCTCTGTACCGTCTTCACATCCCATTTTCCCTGGAACTTCAGGTTATGTATGGTGATCACAGACTTCATGTTGCGGTAGAAATCTCCACCATGGAAACGTTCCTTCAGGTATACCGGGATCAGACCTGTCTGCCAGTCATGGCAATGGATCAGATCCGGCTGGAAATTCAAAAGCGGTAATGCCGACAGCACTGCCTTGCAGAAATATGCATACTTCTCGATCTCATATCTGGGATCATCCCCATAAGGCTTGAAACCACCAAAATAGCTCTCATTATCAATGAAATAATAATGCACCCCGGCTTCCTCTGCCTCCAGAACACCTACGTACACATTCTGCCAGTTAAAATCCATGTAGAAATGTGTCACATATCTGAGTTTATCCTTCATCTCCTGTTTCATACAGGTATACTTCGGGATAAACACTCTTACATCAAAATACTCCTTGTCAATATACTTCGGCAAAGATCCTACGACATCCGCAAGTCCTCCGGTCTTGATAAAAGGTACGCCTTCCGATGCGGCAAAAAGAATTTTTTTCATGTAAACCCTCCACATATGCTACGGCTTGTATTTCAAAATATAGATTGATTATACCATGTTTACGATTCATAGAAAAGAGGGCAGCGATAATTTACAAATCTTTTAGAGTCTGCGGTTTTGCCTCAGTTTCTGTAGGAAAGTCGGATCCTGTCAGCGATCAGCGCGATAAATTCCGAATTGGTAGGTTTGCCTTTGCCCGTGTCGATCGTGTAACCGAACATGGCATCCAGGGTCTCCATGCGCCCTCTGCTCCAGGCAACCTCAATGGCATGGCGGATAGCGCGCTCTACGCGGCTGGGTGTGGTCTGAAAACGCTTGGCGATGGTGGGATACAGGATCTTCGTGATGGAACTGATCATCGCCGGATCCTCCACCGACATCATGATAGCTTCCCGCAGATACTGATACCCTTTGATATGTGCCGGGACTCCGATCTCATGGATCATATCCGTGACATCCTTTTCCAGGTCATGGATGACTTCCCGGGTCTGTTCCTTTTTTTCTGTCGCTTTTACTGTGCTGTCTTTGGCATTTTTCGTAGAAGGAACCGTGATCATAATTTGGAATTCCTTGTTGGCATTCATCAGATCCCCCAGGATTTTGTATACTTTTTCATTATCCTTTGTAGTTGTAATGTTTAATTTTTCCATTAAACTACCTCCATGACTACAAAACTACTTTTTTCACGTACCGTTCTATTATAAATAGATATGCGTCATGGCTTCAAGCAGAACACGTCGCAAGATTTTTCCAAATTTCGCAGTATAAAAAAGGTAAAAAAAGGCGCCCGGAATGACCCGGACGCCAATAAGAGGGAAAATGTATAAGTAGAAAAACTACGAGTAAAGCAAATTAAATTAATGATGCTCTGCCAGAGTGTGAAGTGCTTCCTTGATGGCTGTCTTCACAGTCTCATCCTGTTCCTCATTCAGTCTGTGCAGCAGATAGGTCTTGGCATATTCGGTACCGATGCTGCCTAATGCTTTTGCTGCTTCGACACGGATCTTCGGATCCGGATTGTCGATCATGTGGGCAATGCTGTTCACGCTGTCCTCATCCTTGATCCGGCTCAGAGCTTCCAGTGCGGCTACCACCACGGTGTCATCGGAAGAACTCAGATATTTGATAATCTTGTCGGATTTTCCTTTCTCCTGAAATTTTTGAATCTTACTTAAATCATGTTGTTCCATAAACACGCGCCTCTTTCTTTCTGCCAGCGCGGGGGCGGTAAAATCGTCTCCGGATCATCACTGTATGTCGCCTGTGGTGATTGGCTTCTCTTGATAATGTTATGATAACACCTTATCTGTCAGAAAACAATTATAGTAAAATGAAGGATTTCTAAAAATTCTATAACCTAGATCCACTTGTCCCATCACGTTTTTTATACTATACTGATATCATCAAATCGAAAGAAGGTACTCTCATGACAAAACAGGAAATCAGCGAGATCAAAAAGCTGTTCACCCCGAAAAACTGCTCCATCACCCGGATCTGCGGATGCTATGTGGATGGAGAGAAAAATAAGAAGACGGAATTAAAACAGGCGTTTCTGGCACTGCCGGAGGAGGAAATGTTCAAGTATTTCGAGATTCTGCGGAAGAGTCTGTCCGGCACCATTGGAAAAAATCTGCTGAATCTGGAATTCCCGTTAAAGAGTGAAACGGAGGGCGGCACACAGGAATTCCTGCTGCGTCTCAGAGACAGCCGTCTGAAGGACGATGCATTGCTTGAGCAGTTCTACGACCGTATCATCGAATCTTATGAATATGTGGGCAATTATCTGATCCTGCTGATCCATGATGCCTACGATGTACCGGGACGCACCAGAGACGGTATCGAGATGGAGGATGCTTCCGATGAAGTCTATGACTATATCCTTACCTGCATCTGCCCTGTGGATCTGTCCAAGCCGGGGCTAAGCTACAACGCAGTGGAAAACACCTTCCAGAACCGTATCCGGGACTGGGTGGTAGGTATGCCGGACGCTGCTTTCCTGTTCCCCGCCTTCAATGACCGGAGTACCGATCTGCACAGCACTCTGTACTATTCCAAGGATGCGGAGGAATTAAAGGAGAACTTCGTGGATCTGATGTTAGGCTGTCCTCTTCCTCTGTCCGCAGGCGGTCAGAAGGAAACCTTCCAGTCACTGGTGGAGGAGACGTTAGGCGATACCTGTGATATCGAGACGGTGAAAAATATCCACGAGAAAATGAATGAGATTGCCCAGGAACATAAAGAAGATCCCGAACCTGTGGTATTGGATAAAAATGAAGTAAAGACCATTTTTGCCAGCAGCGGTGTAGCCAATGACCGCATGGAGGTCTTCGACCAGTGTTTCGATGCCACTGCCGGTGAAGCTACTTCCCTCATGATGACCAACGTCTACAATCCCCGCAGCTTTGAGGTAAAGACACCAGATGTGGTCATCAAGGTCAATCCCGAGCGCACGGATCTCGTCAACACGAAGCTGATCGACGGCAGACAGTGCCTCGTCATCGAACTGGACGGTAATATCGAGGTCAACGGCATTGCCGTACGGGCTGCCGGAAGCGAAGCATCTGATAATTCCATAGAAGATTAAAACATCTTTACTATATTCATGAAGTCAGGGGCAAAAACCCCTGACTTTGTTGCCTACGAATTGTTCCGTGCTGCGCACTCTCGCTTCTCCGCTCTGTTTCGGTCCGTGCTAAGCATGTGGGCTTAGACCTTTTGACCCTGGTATCATATACATTGCATTATGATGCTCTCGCACTTAGGATATCCGATCTGAGAGCTGTTCAGGGACAACGTATAATTATCTGCCATCCCCCATTTCTGATCCGTATAAAAATTGTAGTTTGTTCTGCGCCTTTTATCTGTATCATTTATCTTTTTTACTGCATCAGCTTCACTGACATTGTATAGTTTGCAGATGCGCTGTACCTTTTCCTCCATATTACCGTGTATGAAAACATTCAGTACATCATCTCTGCTTTTTAAGATAAAATCCGCATTTCTTCCTATGATCACACAGCTTTCCTTTTCAGCAATTTCCAGGATCACTTTTCTTTGTGCCTCATACACTATGTCCTCAATCGATTTCCCGGTAATGTCACGTCCTGTAAAGGCATAGGCAAACATGCCTTTCTTAGGAGATAACTCTGCATTTTCCTGAATGTATTTCGGTGAAAGTCCCGACTGTTCTGCGATCTGTCCTATGATATCCTTATCATAATAAGCAATACCAAGTTTTTTTGCCACTTCTTCACCGATAAAACGGCCTCCGCTTCCAAACTCTCTGCTGATTGTAATGATCCTTTTTGTCATAGCTGCTTCCTCCTTAACCTAAGCTTTCTACTTTGTTCCTTTCGATTTTCTTTAAAAATACATATCCTGCCAGACATGCTATAAACTCCGTAATGAGAAATGACCACCAGATCAGAGAAACTCCCGTCTGTCCGTTTCTTACAAAAATGGAGAATATCCCGGCAAGCGGTAATATAATGACAAGCTGTCTGAGCAGTGAAATCACAAGGGATTCCAAGCCTCCGTCCAATGCCTGGAAAATTCCCTGATATGCCACATTGATCCCTGCAAAAATAAAGCTGATGGAAATAATTCTCATTGCTCCGATAAAATACTCTCTTGACTGTCCTGCATTAAATAAAATAGCAAAAGCCCCCGGGAATATTTCCGTGATCGCCACTCCTATAACCATAAGCGCAATCGTATATAGCAATCCATATCTGATGCCATCCCGGATTCTCTGTTTACTATGCATTCCGTAAGCAAAAGCGATGATCGGCGTGATCGCATCTCTAAGTCCGAAAGCAAGAAATAACACAAACTGCTGTACCTTATAGAACAATCCATATGCTGTCTGCGCCGAAGGACTGAATTTTAAAATCAGGTTCATCACATAAACCATGATAGACATAAGTGCCTGTGCAATAATGGCCGGAAACCCAATCGCATAGATTTCCCCGATGATCCCACCATCCGGCTTCATATATTTCACACCATGCTCAAATTCCTTATTGCATTTTATGTGGAATACAAACAACAGTACCGCAGACGCAACCTGTCCGATCACAGTGGCATAGGCAGCTCCCTTTACTCCCATTTCCGGAATAGGACCGATACCATAAATCATAATCGGATCCAGAATAATATTGACCACTGCTCCCACGACCTGACCGATCGTAGAATACAGGGAACGTCCTGTTGCCTGCAGCAGCTTTTCAAATAATGAAAAGAAAATAATGCCAAATGCGATCACGCAGCATATTCTTAAGTAGTCTGTTCCCATGGAAATTACTTCCGGATCAACTGTCTGTGATGAAATATAAGCTTTTACCCCAAATATTCCAAACAGCAGACATATTACATAAATGAGTACTCCGAGAAATAAGCTATTGCCTGCAACTTTCGATGCTTTTTTCCCATTTCCCTGTCCAAGTGTTCTCGCAAGCAGCGCATTTGTCCCTACTCCGGTTCCGATTGCAACTGCTACCATAAGCATCTGGACCGGGAACACCAGCGTAAGTGCATTAAGCGCAGACTCACTTCCCGATCTCATATTTCCAACAAAGGCGCAGTCCACAATGTTGTAAACTGCCTGCAATGCCATAGATAATATCATCGGTATTCCCATCTTCACCATGAGCTTATTTACCGGCATCTCCTTCATCTTGTTACTTTCTGCCATCTTCATTTCATCCTCCTTGTTTTGTTTTTTTGCACAAAAAAAGTGTGTGCTCACCGCATAAGCTGGACTTACGCTGATAAGCTACACACTTTTTATTGCATTATATTTTTATTTTTTCAAAAAGTCAAACAATTTTTTCAGGGTTGACTTTATTCCCTGCTGCCATGGCAGGTAAAATAAATCACCTGATACTCTTTTGCGATCTCTGTAAGGAACCGCATTGCTCCCTTGGTCCGGTTCTCATCCAGATTCACAAAAGGATCATCCAGAATCAAAAACGGCTTCTGTTCCTCATACATGGCTTCCACCAAAGCAAGTCTCATACAGATACCGATCAGGTCACGGTTGCCCAAACTCAGATATCCGATGTCTCGGGGCATATTGCCTTCAACGACCTGCAATCTGGTATTGGCATCCATCTGATAATTTTCGCATTCCGTTCCCGTGAGAATTCTGTAATATTTCCGGAACCCCTGCATGACAGGTTCTGTATATTTCGCAGTGAACGAACTCTTTGCCTGTTCCAACAGATTTTTTGTCATTCCAAGCAATTCATATTGTTTGATTCCTTCCTCTGTCTTCTCCTGCAACGCTTCCAGCTCTTCCTGCATATTTTCCACATTATCCCAGGATTCCTGTAAGTCGGAAAGTTGTTTCTGATAGCTGTCAATGGTCTGAAAACGTTCTTCCATACGCTCCGAAAGGACCTGCATTTCATCTGCCAGACTTTCCAGGGATTCCTCTCCCTCCGGGACCTTCAGTGCCAGAAGTGACGGAATGTCCTCTTTCGCTTCAAACGCTTTTATCTCCTGCTCGATTCTCCGATATTCCTGTAACTCCTTCTCATAATCCTTTCTATGACTTTCCAGTTCGGCCAACTGTTCTTCCGGATGCTCCTCCGGAATCAGCTGCAACGACACAAAATAGTCTTTTACCTGTTCTTCCAGCGCTTCGTATTTCTGTTTTTGCTGTAAATATTTCTTTTGTTTTTCCAGTAAAAGCTGTCTCTGTCTGCACTTTCCCGCCAGTTCATGCAATGCCGCAAGATAATTTTGTGTTTCCGGTACTTCTCCGTATTCTGCAAAAAACTGCTGCAAATCTTTCTGCAATACGGCAATTCTCGCAGTCTTTTCATCCGATCCGTCCTGCTTCTGCCGCTCCAAAAGTGCCTCGTAATCCTTTCTCTTATTCTGCAGTTCCACAAGCCATGAGGTCAGTTCCAGTCCTTCCCGAAGTCCCCAGCGAGTGCAGAAATCCTCAATCTGTCCTTCCGCTATGCGGACCTGTGCCTCAAGTTCTTCCATTTCCTGTTCCAAATAGGAAAGCTCTGTATTTTCTCCCGTTTGGACTTTGGATCTGCCTGCTGTAAACAACAGTGCCGCTGCCACAGCTGCAATTCCCAGTACGATCAGGACTCCTCCGATCACTCCCTGTCCCAACAGGATCACAGCAAAACCGCCAAGCGCTAAAAGAATGCCAAAAAGCAATAGCATTTTTTTCCTTTTACCTGCTTCTTCCTGCTCCCGTAAGCATCTGGCATCTTCCTGTGCCTGTATGGATTGCAGGGTTTTCCTCTGTATTTCTTTCGCCTGCAGAAGACTTTTTCCTTCATTGCGGTTCGTCCAGGCATTTTTTACACTGTCGATCTCCGCCTCCTGCGGCATTCCTTCCGCAAAATATCCGGAAAGCTCCTCTAACCGTCTGCTCTCTTCCACTGACAGGGCATTTTTTCTTGTCGCGCTTTCCAGGCTCTCAAGTTCTTGTGCCTCAGCATATTTTTCTTCCAGCCGGGCATTGTCCACCATGGGAAAATTGTCTTTACACTGCGCCTGTTCTTCCTCTGTCAGGCAATAGATTTCCATTGCTTTGCGGACAGAAATCCCCTGATTGCAAACGGCCGTTTTTTCACGTAATTCTTCCCCTTTTGGTATCACGCCGTTAAAATAGCTTTCCGCTTCTTTTAAAGTCTGCTGTCTCTGTGCCATTTTTGCACGCAGATCCAGGTACTTCTCTTTTTTCGCCTGCTGGTCCTTATAAATTCCCAGTTTCTTTTGTCTCTCCTGCAGTTCTGTCAGTTCCGCAGAAAGCTTTTCTCTCTCCTCGATCGCCGCCTTTTTCCGGGTATCAATACTTTCCATCGTATTCTGTATCTCCTGCCCGTTACGGATCTGCGTCTTCAGTTCCGTAATGCGGTCCTTGCTCTGACGGAGCAATCCGGTCTTACGAGAGGGTGACATGCTGTTTAACAGATCGTTCAACCGCTTGTCCGCTGTCTCAAAATTATTGATATCGTCCGTATTCTCCGCCAGATTCCCAATCTTGGCATTGATGCCGTCCGTAACAAAGGTCTCGCAGTCATTCTGTGAGATGAAAATCGTTCGTTCAAAGGATCCTGCGTCGATCCGGAACAACTCTTCTCCCAGATTTTGTGTGAAATCTCTGCATGGCAGATTTGTTTTCGTATCTGTCAGCTGAAATTCATCTTCTGCGCTTTTACTTCCGAAGGTTCTGCGGACAGAATATTGCTTTCCTTCACTTTCAAATTGCAGTTCTCCGCCGTAGACGCCCTTTTGCCAGGGACTGTATCTCTTCCTCTCATTTTCCAGTGGATCTCTCTTCCCTTCATTCCGGAATCCAAACAGCATAACGCGTAAGAATGCAGCCAGTGTGCTTTTTCCCCAGCCGTTTTCCTCACAGACGGTGTTGCAGCCATCTGTAAAATCATATGTAAAGTCACTTAGTTTTCCGAAATTCTCAATGTGACATTTGATCAGTTTCATGCGTCCAGGATCTCCTCTCCGGCCAGTGCCTGCAATCCGTAATGTATCACTGTCGCCTTGTCCTCTTCCGGCAGATCCGCTCTGCCCATGACAGTACGGATAAACTCTCCCTTTAAGGACTTATCCTTTGCAAAAGCAGCATAATCCACCAGATACGCAGAGTTGTCCTTAATCTTCACAAAATAAAAAAGGTGGCTGAACTGATGTAGCAGAAAATCAATATCCTTTTCACTTTCCACATCTATTTTCCCGACCAGTTCATACTTGATCAGACTTTTCTCCGGGTAACCTTTCCCGGCTGTCTCATCTCTCATCCGTTCCAGGATTTCCGTCGTGGATTCACAACCGGTAATATCCACCGGAATGGTATAGAGCTTCCGGGATGCGAAAGGAATAAAAGTACTGTCAATTGTACCTGTCAGCTCATCAATGTCAAGCATCACAAAACCATGTTCTCCGCATTCGTCAAACCCTCTGCCCTCCAGACAGCCGGGATAGCAATAGACGCCTCTCGCATCCAGACGCTCTTTTTTATAGCTGTGGATGTGTCCCAGGGCAAGATAATCAATTCCCTTATTTTTCAATGCCGTCAGATGAATGATCTCCGCCTTATCTCTCGCACTGTATTCCGATTCCTGCCCATGCAGAACTACAATGTTGCATTGATCCACATCCAGTGACAGCGTATTATATATGCTTCCGCTGTTTTCCGGTGTCAGTTCCACCCCGGTAACTGCAACTCCCTTACCTGAGGTATTCTCCGTCCCTGAAAGTTCATAGCTTGTCCAGTTGTTCCCGAATAGATGAAGATTCTCCGGAAGTTCCGAAAGACTGGACGTAAAGCTTCCTTCGTCATGATTCCCCTGTAAATAATAAAAAGCTATTTGGGGATGTCCCTGAATTAAGTCTTTTACCACATTCCGGGCGGTAGCGGATACGTTTTTCGTATCGAACAGATCTCCTGCGATTATGATCGCCGACACGCCCTGTTCTGCCCCGTATGCAACCATATTCTGAAAGGTGGTCAACAATTCCGTCTTACGTTCTCTCGCTTTTTCTTTGGTCAGATTTGCACTCATTTTGGAATCCAGATGGATATCCGCACAATGGATGATTTTCATATTGCTGCCTCCCGCATTAACCCTGTAGCACCTGTTGCAAAAGATTGTAACGATGCAGAACCTCATTCGCAAAACTGCATCTTTGATGTTCTCGTTTTGCAGACATATTCATTATATACGAATCTTTGTTCGATTACAACAAAAACGTATCGGTAGTGAGACATTCGGTCTCGTTTTCCGATACGTTTTTTTAAGATGCTGAATCACCTGTGTTTATGACTATACCTGCAGTCTGCCGGCTGTAATGAGTTTTCCGGATTTTCTGTCAAATAACAGAATATCTTCTCCACCGATCTCGAACTTCACTTCCTGGCCGATCTTGTAGGCGGTATTGCCGAAGACCACGCCGGTCAACAGGAAATCACCGATACGAAGCTTAATCGTGGATTCCATACCCGTGGGCATGGCACCGTAGATCACGCCGTCCAGTCCTGCGCCATCGTGTAATTGCAGGGCTTCGGGACGTACACCGATGACAAAATCCTCGTTGGTGATCACGGGAGCTTCCTGCAGTGCATAATCATCCTCGTTCACTCTGGCAATATGATACTGGAAGACTTCATCCTTGTTGGATTTCTCCACAGCTTTCTTATCCTGCATTTTCTCTTTGTGACGGGCTGCCTCATCAGCTTCGTTCTTATCTCTCTCTGCAAACCATCTTAGCAGATCCAGATGTTCTTTCGGAACAAACTTTGCCTTTCTACCGTCTAAGATCGTCACATCCAGGCTGCCGTTTTCATTCTGCACACCCTTAGCTTCGATAAAATTAATGGAAGGATTTCCTACGAAATCAGCCACAAACAGGTTGTTGGGTCTGCTGTACACAGTCAGCGGTGCTTCATACTGCTGCAATACACCGTTGTTGATCAGACAGATCTTCGTTGCCAGTGTCATAGCTTCCATCTGGTCATGGGTTACATATACGAAGGTGCTTCCGGTCTCTACATGCAGACGCTGCAGTTCATATCTCATTTCCAGACGGAGTTTCGCATCCAGGTTAGACAGCGGCTCATCCATGAACAGTACCTGGGGTTCCGGTGCCAGTGTTCTGGCAATAGCAACTCTCTGCTGCTGTCCACCGGACAGTTCTGCGGGATAACGGTTCATGAACATTCCGATCTTAACGATACGAGATACTCTGCGTACCGCCAGGTCTATCTCTTCCTTGGAATATTTTCTGACCTTGGTTACTACCTTGCCACCGGATACGACTTCAAATTTCTCGTTAAGCTCTTCCCCTTTTTCCTTATGACCTGCCAGGATACTGTCCAGCTTGGCAGTCAGTTCCTGCTTCTTTTGTTTTGATGTACTTTCTTTGTCTGCTGCCTCGTGGAGTTTGTAATTATACAGCTCCTTTGCAGTATAGATAGAAATGGTATAATTATCGATCAGCTTCAGGTAGACCATATCCAGGTCTAATTTTCCCTTTTTATCTCTGCATTCCTCAATGAGTTTTACCAGCTCTCCCGGATTCTCCAGTGCCTTGATCATACTTTTTAAAGCTTTGGCATCCTCATCGATCACGGGAAGTTCTTCCTTGATATTGCCCAGTCCGAAGGAGATGTTCTGGTATACCGTCATGTTCGGCCACAGTGCGTAGTTTTGGAACAGGAATCCGACTTTTCTCTTATTTGCAGGAACATTGATTCCCGCTTCACTGTCGAATACCACCCGGTCTCCGATCTTGATCTGCCCGCTGGTAGGGGTCTCCAGACCGGCGATCATACGTAAGGTAGTGGTCTTGCCACAACCGGAGGGACCAAGCAGAGTGATAAAGGAATTGTCCTCCATATCCAGGCTCAGATCATCTACCGCATAGAATTTTCCCCAACGTTTTGTAACATGTGTTAATTTGATTTCCGGCATAGTTATTTACCTCCGATACCTTCATCCAGGCTGGACCCGGTCAGTTTATTTACCAAAGTGTTAAAGATCAGGATCGTTACGATCAGGATCAGGTTGATGGCGCTGGAGAATGCATACAGTCCCATCTCATCGAAATAATCCAGTGTCGTGGAGAGGATAAAGCCCTGCGTACATAACAGTAAGAACAGAGACAGCTCTCGCAGACAGGTCATAAACGGAAGCATATATCCGTTGATAATGGAAGACTTCTGGATCGGAATGATGATCCGCAGCATCCGCTTGTACCAGGGAATATCCTGGATGATGGCCGCTTCCTCAATCTCTCCCGACAGCTGCAGCATGGAGTTCAGTGCACTTCTGCTGGCGAAAGGAATGTACTTGATCACGCCTGCGATGATCAACAATGTGTAAGTGTTGAACAGGTTGATCTTGTCATTGGAGAACAGGATGAAGAAAGCTGCGCCCACTGCCAGGGACGGCATCAGGTACGGCAGGAATGCCACACCATTGACGTAATTCGCCCACTTGCTTCTCCGGTTCTTGGATACTGCATAACCGATCAGGGTGCCGATCGTACCTGCGATCAGAGCACAGCAGACAGCGACTAACATTGTTCCCTTGAATGCTCTCCAGATCAGCGGATTGTGGAGGATACCGGGCTGTCCGTACAGAGCACCGGCTCCGTTGTTATCCGTCAGCCACCACTTGGTGGTCAGAGCGCTGGAATCCATGGTGTACAGGAAACTGTAATCTCCCGGATTCGGAAGGAAAGTCTCCAGTGCGAAGGACAGAATCGGGAAAATACTGGTGAAGAAGGTGATAACGATCAGAATGACCGCGATCAGATATTTTCCAACCTTTCCTAAGTTGATCTTGGATATCTGTCCGGATTTACCGGTAACCGTCGTATAATTCTTACGGCTCTTTAAGCTCATCTGGTTCATTAACAGGATCGCCACACCAAAGATCATCATGATGATGGCAAGAATACTGGCTTCCCCGGTATACTTGGAGTTCATGGAGATGTACTTGGTGGACAGAGTAGTCAGTCCCAGATAGTGAGGTACGGGATAACTTCCCATGGCGCTTCCGAATACCAGCAGGATCGTGGAAAGGATCGCCGGCTTTACCATAGGTAAGGTAATGCGGAACATGGTCTTCCACTTCGGTGTATCCAAAATCGTCGCTGCTTCCTCCAGATTGGCATCCATGTTGCGGAAGATGCCGCCGATCAGTATGTAGGCAAAGGGGGCGTAATGCAGTCCCAATACTACTGCACTGGGGAACAGCCCCAGGCACCACCATTTCGGCATCGTAATATTAAAAAGCGAAGCCAGCAGTCCGTTGGAGGTTCCGGTGACTGCATTACTGTTGAATACATTCTGCCATACCACTGCCAGTGTCCACTGGGGCATGATGTAGGGGAAAATAAAAATGGAGCTTAAATATTTTTTACATTTTAAATTGGTTCTCGTAATTAAGAATGCGAACAAACCGCCGAACAAAATGGAGATCAGACAGGTAAAGACTGCCAAAAGAACAGTATTTAACAGCGGTGTCCACAGATTTGTTCTCGCCAGTTTACTGGTGAACAGATCCACATAGTTAGCAAAGGAATATCCGCTTGCTTTTCCGGTAAGATGTGCATCGATGGTGCCCGGATGGATCTTGAAGGTATCCTCGACGATTGCCACGATCGGCGCCACTGTGGTAAAAGTAAGTACGATACCAAACAGAAGCAGAATGATATTTTGTGGCTTGGAGAAATACGTCTTGATCTTGTTCAGAACAATCACCATCTTGCTTGTTTTTTTTGTGGCACTCTGATTCATGGTTAACCTCTCTTCCCAATACAAGCTTTTGGTCCTGTAAACCATCCACCCCTGCGAATAAGAAAACTGCTACTTACATGCAGGCATGATGTAGCAGATTTTCTTATTCTGACAGGACAAATAGTCACTTTTTTATATCATATATCACTCAGCAGTATACTTCGGTAACAGTTCGATCCAGCTTCCTACCGTGAAGGATACGGATGCACAGTACTCAGGATCTTCCAGCACCAGTTCGCCATCGGTAGACCACCAGTCGAAGCCTCTGTCATTCTTGCTCTCGTATACAACATTACCGTTCTCATCATTACCGCCGGTGCTGTGCTGATAGGTAGCTTCGATTGCCTTTGCCACTTCAGGGTTAGCGGAATAACCGCCCATGTCTTTGCCCCATGCGCTGAAGCCGTCTTCCGTACAGGTCATGTATGCGATGAAAGCACATGCAGTCCAAGGCAGCGGGCTGTTATCAGTAACGAACAAGTAATGACAGTAGCCGTAGCCACCAATTCCCTTATAGCCATCCTGATAAGCGGCAACCTTGATATTGTTCACAGATACACCTGCGGACTCTTCTACGGAGCGCAGTTTACTGTATACTAACAGTCCACACTGATCGGTAGCGGAATCGGATACCAGCGTATTACAGATAGGTCCATCATCGGTCTGGGCATTGTAGCTGCCTACCCAGAGCTTGATCCATGCCAGGGCATATTTACCATCAGCGCCTAAGCCTAAATCATTTGCCTCGGATTCCATCTCATCAATCGTGGGCTGGAAGTAAGCCTGCTCATCAGCGGGTAATGCATTGAAAGCATCCTTTAACATGGCTGCGTATTTGTCTTCGGTCAGCATGTACAGGAAATTCTTACCTACAACCTCGGAATCAATATCCATAAACAATGCGTGAGTTCCTTCCGCTACGAAGTCCCAGCAGTTATCATATACTTTATCTCCGGTACAGTTGTATTCGAATACCTTATTCAGCGTCTGTAATGCCAGATAACCGTCCACCGCATCTGGTGTGGTTCCGTTAGCCTCTGCCCATTCCTTGGGAATGAACGTATCCAGTATTCCGGTCTGTGTCATCTTGGATTCGATCTGATTACCATCCTGGATCAGGGTCATTGCGAAGGTTCCTTCCGGCTTCAGGGAATCAGCGGTCAGCTGTTCAAAGATCTTGTTGTTCTTAGGCTGCTGCCAGTCAAATTCCATGCTGTAAGAAGGATCAATAGACTGCAGATACTCGATGAACAGAGGAAGTGCTGCTTTACCACGGCTGGAATTACCTACACCGTAAAAGGTCTTGCCGTTGGATTCTTCGATGGCCTTCTGTGCCAGTTCCTCCATGGTCATTCCTTCTGCCTGTTTGATGATCTGCTGAGTTGCAGTAAGATTTGCGTCGTCGGCTACCTCCGGGGTCTTGGTCTCTGCCACCGTCTCGGTTTCGGCTGTCTGTGTGTTATCTGCGCTTCCAGTTGCCTGGTTCTGGGTCTCGCTGCTGCCGCATCCGGCTAACATACCAACACTCAGTGCACAGATCATAAGTAACGATACTACTCTTTTCTTCATATGCTGTCCTCCCTTGAAACATATAGTTTGTATAACCCTTCATGGTCCACGTACTTGGAATGGGATGTTTCCCACTTCCGTTCTGATGATTCTATTATACGTTGGGAATTCAGCAATTTGTATAAGGCAAAACTGTTATTATTTTAATATTTCTGATACTATGTATAGTTTTTCCGATATTTTATCGTTTCTTTTGTGCATCTTTGTGGTTTTACATGCTTCTATCCTGGTATTCGGAGGGAGTAACACCAACAATCCTCTTAAAGCTGCTGGAAAAATGTGCAACATCACGATAGCCTACCTGTTCTGCGACTTCATACACCTTATTCCGGCAGTCATTCAACAGTTTCATGGCAGTGCGCATACGAACTCTGGTGATGTATGCCGCCACCGTATAATCCGTCTCCCTTTTGAAAGTATGACTCAAATGTCCTTCACTGATCCCCAGGTGCTCTGCGATCTCTGCCACACACAGTTCCGGATCCCCATAATGAGCGGAAATATAGTCTACGGCTGCCATGACATATTTACTCTTGTCGCCTTTATTTAAGACCAGTTCGGGAAGCGGCTCCTCCTTTCTGTTTTCCAATTTTTCCTGTGTCCTCTTACGTTTCTCCAGTGCATTGTTCATTGCCTGTTCCAGTTCCCCGTCTCCAAAAGGCTTTAACAGATAGTCACTGGCCAATAATTTCAGGGCGCTCTGCGCATAGGAGAATTCACTGTAAGCAGTTAAAAAGATCACACTGACATCATTGCCTTCTGCCCGCAGTTCCTTCAGCATTTCGATGCCGTCCATTTTGGGCATACGGATATCGCAGATCAGCAGATCCGGATGATATTTCCGCACGGCTTCCAGTCCTTCGATCCCATTGCCGGCTTCCGCCACGACGACACAGTTCAGTGCCTGCCAGTCTGTCTCCATCACGATTCCTCTGCGCACCAGCATCTCATCATCGATCACGATCACTTTGTACATCGTATTACTCCCTCCATTGTCTCTTTCCGTTTTCTGTATATTCCCCACTATCCGGTAAAAATTCCTCTCTGTCCGTTGCTCTGTATCGGTTCCTCAGGCTTCTCCGTATCTTACCGGCAATCGTAATGTCACTTTCGTACCGTGGACTTCGCCTTCCTCTTCTGTTCGCTGTCCGTCCGTAGGGTTTTCGGCGTTTAAGGTAAGACTCTCCATATGAATGCCGTATTCTTCCCCATAGGTCAGCCGGATGATCGTGTCCACATTGGATACTCCGATATGCCCCACCAGCTGCTCCTGTCTTCTGTGATTGATGGCATCCATCCATTCTTCAGGAGCGCCACAGCCGTCATCGGTTACTTCAATACACAGAACATCTTCCTGTTCTGTGATCCGCACAAGGATATTTCCTTCTTCACTCTCCTTTAATCCGTGCAGTACCGAGTTCTCCACGATGGGCTGTATGATCAGCTTTGGGATCACGCACTCTTCCAGTCCCTCCTGCAGATCCACGGTGTACGAGAACTTATCATTGAAACGGATCTTTTGGATATCTACATAACAGTTCACCAGTTCCAGTTCTTCTTTCAGATAGATGAACTGTCTCTTGGAGATACTGGTCCTAAGGATCTTCGCCAGTCCCGCCGCCATGGTAGCGATCTCCGGGATATGGTTGGCCTTCGCCACCCATTTCATGGTGTCCAGTGTGTTATACAGGAAATGAGGATTCAGCTGTGCCTGCATCATGGCAATATGGGAAGCATTGAGTTCCTTCTGCTTCTCCACCTTATCCTGCACGCTTTGCTCCAGTTCGTTGGCCATGATATTAAAGTTCCGGGACATCTGTCCCAGCTCGTCCTCTCTGTCGGAGACGATCCTGACAGTAAGGTCTCCTTCCTGCAGTGTACGCATGGCCGTATTCATCCGTTCGATAGGACGGGTCATATTTCTACCCAGCCGGGAAGCCACCAAAACACACAGAATGACACTGATGGTCAGCATCACGATCAACACACTGTACATGGAGTTCAATACTTCTGTTGAAAACACGCTGGGACAGGACAATGCAGTATACAATCCACTGTCTCCCAGCGGCTGGACCAGCAGTTCTCCGGCACGATATACTCCCAGCAGCTTATGACCAACCATGAGTTCTTCCCGGATCTGCTCTTCCTGCAGGTTACCATTATCATAAATGGTTCTCCAGAAGGGGTCCATGATTGCTACCTCCGCTTTGGCATTTCCCTTATCATGAAGCACTTTTTCAAAATTTTCTGCGCGCATGCTGATCACAATATAACCTTCCGGTATACCGTCTTTTCCCATAAGTTTACCCGCTGCATACAATAAAATCTTGCTGTCATTAGTATCTGCACGCTGCAGCACCAGCGTCTCTTTACTATCCTCGACTGCTTTCAGGATGCCCCAGTATACCGGCAGATCTGTCTTGGCACTTCCCTGTGCCGTAGTGTAAATACATTTTCCGTTTTTATCATACAGATCAAATTGGGCATATTCTCTGTAATCAGCCACTTCCCGATAGAATTGCAGGTAAATCTTGCTCTTCGACCAGGTGTCATCTTCACCTATCTGTTCCACGATCCGGGTGTTAGCATTTATATTCTCCACTACCGTCTCGAACTCCTGAAACAATTCCAATATGCCAGCATCTATCTGTTCCGCCTGCTCTGTTACTTTTTTCTCATAATCGCTGTTGATCTTGGTCTCCATAGTCTGGATCAGGAATACCCCAAAAAGCAATAACGGCAATAACGCAACTACACCGAAGCAGACCAGCAACTGTCTGTGAAACGACTTTTTAATCCACTTTTTCATCTGTTCTCCCCTGTAACGTCTCCCATGTGTTCAGAATTTTTTCCTTTTCCTGAGAAGCCCAATGAATATCATAATCGATCGTTTTTAATTTTGTCTGCTCCGGTGCTGCATACTCTTCCATATCATTGCGGACAGTTCTCCGGAAAAAGACTTCCTCCACCAGTCTCTGTACATCACTACTGACGGTAAATTCCAGAAATAATTTAGCATTTTCCATATGCTTTGCGCCCTTGACGATCGCTGTAGCGTCCGGTATGGCACTGGTGCCGTCCGTGGGGTAGATCAATGTAATATCTGCCCCTTCCAGAATCTTTTGTCTCGCCATTCCCTCTGTGGTAATACCTACCAGTCTGGTTCCGGCATTGACTTCCTCCAGTACTGCTACAGATGAGGGTGACAGGTAACCATCCAGTGCACCGGTAAAATCCTCCAGCGTCTTCTGCTCATCCTGATCCGATACCTGAAGCATCGTACAGAGTGCTGTATAACTACTGCCGGATTTCGTGGGATCTGCGAACGCGATCTTTCCCTTCCAACGATCGGTCTGCAATTCCTCCCAGGTTCTGGGAGCCGCTACGGGATAGACCAGTTTATTGTTATAGATAAATACAGTCGGCAGCACAGAAAAGGGCGTATAGGCATCTTCCTCCGTGCGATACTGTTCCGCAATTTGATCTATTTCGCTGACTTTATAAGGTTCCAGATAGTCTCTGCACTCCTCAAAATTTTCAACACCTCCACCGAACATGACGTCAAAGGTACCGGGTGCATCCTGTTGTAATTCATCAAAAAGTGCCAAAGTATCTCCTGCTTTGAGCTCTACAAAAATCCCTGTACGTTCCTCAAATTCCTTGATGATCGGTTCGTATACATCTGCTTTGTGAGCGGTATAGACGATCAGTTTTCTGTCCTCCGGGATCTGATAGACCGTCTCTTCGGACTTGCTGCAGCCAGTAAGTAACAGGAGCGCCGCAGTCAGTCCGGACAGAACAGATATTGCTGCTTTATGTTTTTTACTATACGAAGTCCTCATAACTTTGCCCTTATCTTTTTCGTTTGTTTATTTTCACTGTATTGTTTCTGTTATCTCTCTGGTTTTTCGATTTTGCTCCCGGCTGCTGTCTGTTGCAGTCTCCGCATCCGGTCGTACTGCCCATACATTTTTTGCACTTCGTTCTCCAGGATGTAGTAGTGGCGGATGTATGGGATCAGCAGGATCAGGATCACTATGGGGAGTAATAAGGTAAAAAGGCTGTCGGAGATCACACTTAAGACGATCGCCAGCATCTCTAACAACGCAAAAGTCACCGTAACGATCAGATGGATCAGACGCTCATGCTGGAAAAATCCCACCTGCACAAGATGCTCCTTAAGCTTGTCCTGAACCATTTCCTGCATGGTCTGTTCCTCGGTATCCGTTTTCTTTATGTCAGTTTTCTTTATGTCAGTTTTCTCTGTGTCAGTTTTCTGTGTATGCGTCTGCCTCTGTACAGCCTGCGTTGAGTATTCACCGTGCTGTGACAATGTCTGTACGTTCTGCTCCATTTCTGTCAGCCATTCATCTATCTGTTTTCGATATTGCAAAATGCGCTGCTCCATTATTTTCCCCACCTTCCCGGTACTTGTATTACTCCATCATAGCTATTCTTTCTTTTTTCGTCAATGTGCCATAAATACAAATAATTCCAAAACATAAAAAAACGCCTCTATGCATACGCATAAAGACGTTTTCCTTCATTTCAAACATAAAAATGGGGCCTATAGGGCTCGAACCTATGACCCTCTGCTTGTAAGGCAGATGCTCTC